>Ga0308161_1000113_pt1 | contig 226743 bp, 172 predicted proteins | sample PhyFR2_FD_201034 | JGI IMG/M metagenome (GOLD analysis project Ga0308161, IMG submission 201034) | Phyllosphere microbial communities from UC Gill Tract Community Farm, Albany, California, United States - DLSLF.R2 | ecosystem: Host-associated > Plants > Phyllosphere > Unclassified | place...
AGGTCAGCCGGGCGATGTCCGCCGCGCTCACCACCGTCCCCGCCGTCACCAGCGTGTCGCCGCTGCCGAAGCGTCCGTCACCGTCCGCGTCGACAAACAGCTGCCCCGCCGCCGGGGCCGTGACCACGGTGATGGACTGCAGCACGTCGCCGCTGTCGGGGTCGGTGAAGCCGAAGTCCGCCGCCGTGAAGCCCTGCGCCGTGTCCTCGTTCAGGGTTTTGCTCACCGCCGTGTTGCCGATCACCGGCGCGTCGTTAACGGCGACGATCGTCACTAACGCCTGATTCGTACCCGCGCTGGTGAGTGAACCATCGCTAAAGGTCCAGTTCAGCGTGACGCTGGCAGGAGGATTGTGCGAACTGTTGCTGTAGGTGATCGACTGGATAACGCTATTGACGATCGCCGTACTGGCATTACCGTTAAACGTCAGCAGTAATGTGCCAGCGCTGTTCGTGGTCACCGTTCCGACACTCGTGCCGTTATAGCTGAAGATCTGGCCTTGTACCAATGCGCCGAGCTGACCGCTACTGGCAAAAACATCGTTGCTGCTGGCACCGCCATTTCGGCTGATAGTGACAGAAGCACCGTTGTAATTGCCTGCCCCACTGTTAAGTGCATCCAGCTCGCTATCGGCGACCGTCACATTATTGTCGATCACCACCGCACTGCCATCTTCTGTGTAACTGGACCCGCCATTTAACTGGCTAAAAACAGGTGGCTGGTTTGAGGTAGAGATGAGCGAGGCGCTGTTTATTGCCGTCAGACTGGCTGCTGTCGCGCGTAATGCCAGCGTATTACTGCTGCCATTATTGGTGTACTGGATAGTCAGACCGGTAAAAGTGGCCATACCGCCAGAAGCCAGCAGCGTGACCGTGGTGGTGCTGGCATCCTGATCCCCGGCGGTCACCATCAGGTGATTGAGGGAGCCATCGATCACGCCATCCACGGGATCGGTCACTGATAAGACAATGTTCCCGTTGTAGTCCTGATCGACCATGCCATTCGCATCTACCGCCCGAACAACTGGCACCGACGTGAAACTGGTGTTTTGACCATCCCGGAGCGTGCCCGGCATAGGCTGGCTGGAAAATTCCAGTCGCGTGGCAACGACATCAGGATCGATGGACGCCGATACCGCGCTGCTGACACCACTGGCTGCTGCAGTTAATACAAAATTGGCATCGGCATCGCTGGCGGCGGTGTACTTCACGCCTGTAAAGGTCGCCACGCCATTCACGGCCGTGACGGCAGTTGTGCCCGAAAGCGCCCCGCTACCGTTTTCACTCAGCGTCACGCTGCCGTTAAAATCCGTATCGATATTGCCACGGGCATCTACCGCAATCAGGACTGGCTGTGCAGCAAAATCCACCCCGCTCACTACCGTGCCTGAAGGCGACTGGCTGTAAATCAGTTTCGTGGCGGTGACATCAATAGCCGCGCCACTGCCGTTGGTCACACTGGCCTGGCTGGCGGCAAACGTAGAGCCGCCTGCGCCTGCGGTAAAGTTGCTGGCATTGACTGCAAGCGCCACGGTGTGGTGATCGGTAATATCGTTACTGCTGCTGTTGTCGTTGTAATAGGCTTTGATGCTGTAGCTTTCGCTGCTGCCGTCCGCAATGGATAACGTCAGCCCCGAAAAAACAATTCGCCCGGTGCTACTGTCGTAGTTTCCTGCCACATTGCTTGCATCCGGCCCGTTAAGCAGGAAAATCATCTGGCTGAGTTCAGCGGCCGTTGCCGTTCCACTGACGTTCACATAAAAACCGCTAACGGTAGTGGCTTTGCCGTCTGCACTTCCGCTGTCGGTCAGGGTGAAATCCAGTAACCCTGTCGCGGTCGCCACGCTGGTTGACGTCGTCGCAAAGGATGTCGCTTCTGTCGCCGGACCAGCCGTCAGGGTGGACGTACTGTCGTTGGCACTGATCGCCTTCACATCACTGATGTCGAAGTTATTGGTACCAAAGTCATAACTGCCCGTGCCGTTAGCAGAGGCAATAATCGCACGTGTCACATCATTCGCCGTAGTCGACAGAGCGTTGCCGTTGCTGTCGCGGAAAGCGGAAAAGTTGCTGACGTTGATATCCCCATTAGCGGTCGCAATGAGGGTTCCGGTGACCGTGCTGCCATTCGCGTAGGTCAGCGTCAGCGTAATGGTATCGTTAAAGCTGGTGTAATAGGAAAAGCGCGTGAGATCGAAAGAGTAACCCGACTGCACATCAATCGTCAGGCTGGTGGCATCGCCCCCCGCGACGCTGTCCGGGAAAACGTTGTAGTTGCTGCCATAGTTATTGGAAAATGAATAACCGTCTTTGCCGCTAAACGTGAAGGTTGCACCATTGAGGGATTTTGCGTAGCTGCCTGCTCCACTATTGAGATCGTTACTGTCAAAACTCACGACCGTCAGGAGTTGATCATAGTGGCTGAACGACAGCGCATCGACATCAACGCTTTCACTTCCGGCCTGTTTCTCCAGGGTCCAGTCACCGCCTAAGGCGGCGCTGCCGGTTAAATCATCAGAGGCGGCGACATCCGCCCCGGTCGCCGTCGCGAGCGCATTAATAAAACGTTCGCCTTCACCGCTGGCGACCGAACAGCCATACAGCAATATATCGCCACTGTCTTTTAGCGCAGCGCCAATCGCATTGAGATCGCTGAGGCGGCTGCTAATTGCCGCCGTATTCAACGTCAGGCCACCAAGATAGATCTGTCCTTCACTACCGTGGCTGACGATGTGGATCGCATCGTAATCTTTGTGCGTTTCAGCCCAGGCTTTAATCTGGCTCAGACCATCTTTGCTGCTGTCAAGCAACACCACCTCAACCCCTTGAGGCACCTCATTGACTAGCGACTGATAGTTGGCCACGGCGGTATCGATAAAAACCACTTCTTTACTGCTGTGTACTGCTTCACCCGCTACGGCGATGTCACTGCTGTGATCCTTATCCGCCTGCTGTGTGCCGGTTTGCTGATGATTCTCGTCCTGATTCGCGCTGTTGTCGGTGGCGTTGGCCTGCGAGGCTGCCGCCTCCGAGGAGGAGTTTTGGCTGCTGGCAGCCTGATCGACCGTTGCAGCGACGGCACCATCAAACATCATGCGTGCTTCCAGAACATAGCCCGGGGCAGCCTCAACAGTGGGATCGCCTGAATGGCGTTGATGATTTTTATTAGCGAAAAGTTGACGCCACAACATGTTAGGTACCCCGTGTAAGGCGTAGAGCAATAGCGATAAAAGTTCTTCACGATCGTGCGGCAGCCCAGGCTGCCGCGGATAAAACGTGGCAATTAAGGCCGCATAGGATAAAGGCCGTTAACGCTAATACAGGCAGTCAGGGCCAGAGAGGGATCACGTACGGGAACAGGGGCATTACTCGATACGTTAGGTTGAACGGTAACCGTGCCAGTCAGTGCAACATTAAGTGGGCCACTTGCCGTGCCGTTCAGCGTGCCGCCGGTCGCGCTGCCGCTAACGGTGCCACTTGCTGTACCACTTACCGCGTTGTCCGGACCGATTTGACGATCGTTAGTGGTACCTGTTGGTCCATAAATCAGGGCAGACGGACCACCGACGCTGGTCAGTACCGCTTTATCACTGATAGCCCCCACCCGAGTGGTGGTTGAAGAGCTGCCGATCATTGCTTTACCTATAACGGGCAGGCTCGCTACCGCACTGAAAGGCAGATTAGTAATGCTGCCTGTCAGCGCCAGAGAGGCGGTTGTGCTGCCCGGGTTAATGGCCATCGTGGCGGGGTGAGTATGTGCGGGAACCTGGGTGGAATTAAGAACGACGGTGCCTGCGCCATCTACATCGTTTGCGCCATAAGGCTGCCCGAACGCATAAGCAGTGTTTGCGAGTTTGCCGCTCCCAATCACGCTGCGCCCGTTTAAATTAGGCAGCATGAAATTGACATTTGGTGTGCCGCCGTAAGTATTCACAATTAATGAATATAAGGCCTGATACTGATTTACATTGAGCATCCTGCCATCGGCAGGCAGAAAATTTTGCGGGCAAAAATTAGCCGCCGTGTAACAAATGCTGCCGATGTATTGGTCATCTGAACAGGCTACTGCCGCCTGAGACATCAACGCGCCTGTTGCTAATGCCAGCACCAGTGCTGATTTCTTGCACTTACCTTTTAAACCCTGCATGGCCACTCTCCTGAAAAATTGCTGTTTGGTTAACACATCGATGAAACATTACTGATGATTGCCAGGCAGGCAGGCGTCGTCCGACGGTGCGAATGCATGTCAAACTCAATGTAATAAATTGAAATAACTTGAGAGGAAATTACATACAAAGCATAAATATGGCAATAGTGTTGGCGAGGAAAACTTTAAAAAAAATTTACGATATGGAGACTTAACCCAAATAAGTACATCTAATACAAACAATTAGAATTAATACAAATTTCATTAAGTAATAAAGGATACTTAAGTAGTTATATTCCGGGGATTAAAAACCACTTTCCCGAATGCTTAGCGCCACCAGTTTTCGCCACCAGGCACCGGCGATAGATTCCCGATCGCCCGCCAGAATAACCGTGCCACGTAAGGGTTGAATCGGTAATGAATCAGGTTGTACTAATTGCATAGCCACCAGGTAATGGGCCTGCACGGGAACCGGTTTTTGTTCACGATCGCGCCGTATGGCGATGCTGCCATGCCGATCGGAGGCCAGCATCTCCTGCTGCAGCCAGGTCACTGCGGTGGGTGCAATTTCAGTCAGCCGCACTGGATAGTGGGGTCGGGCAGGATCGTCAGCAATAAAAATGCCTTCCATTCCTGGATGAGCCCGTTTCAGCGCATCTTCAGGCAAATAACCTTGCAGCCGCCCAGTGTGGAGATTGACGATGCGCAACAGTGGCAGATCGGGGCTGAGCCAGCGCCCTACGGTGAGATCCTGAGCGATATCCCGAACCTTGCCAGCATGGTTTGCCGTGATGGTCAGGCGTTGACGCTGAGCCTGTAAGCCGCGGTAGCGAGCCAGCGATTCTGCCAGTTGCTGATCCAGAATCTGCGTTTCACTGGCGGTTTCCAACCGGCCTGCGCCACGCTGTCTTTGCTGCTGTATAAGGGCAATCTGCTGACGCGCTATCGCCATGCGATAATCTACATCCGCAGAACTGAGCTCCAGTAAGACCTGCCCGGCATGAACCTGCTGTCCATCAGTAACGCGCAGTTGCGCAACCTGAGCCGCCACCGGCGCATAGAACGTCGTGACGTTTTCGGCCTCTAACACCGCCGGAATGCGTAATGCCCCACGCCAGGGGAACAGCAGAAACAGCAGCACGGCAACAGAGAGTAATACTGAAATCCATAGCCGCTTTTGTTGTGCCAGATGCCGTAATGACCACCACTGTCGCATTTCTTTTACCACCGGTAACGCAATAAACCAGCCAATTTCCACAAGCATCAGCGCAATGCCAGCCACTTTAATAAAGAAGTGATACACCACCATCGCGATGCCAAAAAACAGCAGGAACCGCCAGATCCATGACGCATAACCCCAGAGCAGCAGCTTACGTTGCATGCCCGGTGACCAGACCTGTGGGGCGGGCTGTCCCCAGGCAAACAGCGCCTCGCGTAATCGCCATCGGCACAGGGCCCACGCGCGTTCCTGAAGATTTTCAACTCGCCAGAAATCACTTAACAGAAAGTAGCCATCGAACCGCATTAATGGGTTGAGGTTGACCATCAGCGTCGTTATCCAGGTCACAGCGGACAGCATGAAAGCCGCGGTGCGGACAGGTCCGTCCGGCAGAAACGACCATGCGAGCAGCGCGACACAGGCCAGGATGAGCTCTGCCAGAATGCCACCCGCGCCAATCAGCAATCGCTGCCGGTGATCTTTCAATTTCCAGGCATCGGTAACATCGGTATAAAACAGGGGAAACAGCACGATAAAAGCCACGCCCATATTTTGTACCCGGCAACCCGCCCGCTTAGCCATGAAAGCATGTCCCAGCTCGTGAATAAACTTCGCAACGATCAGGGCTGCGCCAAAGGTCAGCATGCCCGGTAGTGTAAAAAGATGCGGAAATGCGTGGGTGTAGCGCGCCCAGTCGCGGCTGACTAAAAACAGGCCCAGCAGCAGTATCAGAGGAAGTGCAAAGCGTAAAAATGGCCCGCCGAGTCGTTGCAGTGCAGGCCAGCAACGGTTCAGTAACGGGTCAGGACGCCATAAGGGAAGACGAAAAAAAAGATACTGGTGCAGCAGGCTTTGCCACAGACTCGTTTTCTGTAAACGGGATTTCACGTTGTAACTTTGACGCTGCTGGCTGTCGCTGGCAGCAATCAGATCGTTAACGCGCAGAAAGCGTAACAACTGATCCAGTTGTCTGTTTTCCAGTCGCAGCCCCGGCTCGCGGTTGGCAGCATCCAGCACCTGTTGCGCCTCCCCTTTCGCCCAATGTCGCAGCAGCCGCACAGAATCGGGCGTGATGCGGAAATAGCGCCCGGTGATCCCATCCACCAGCACCCACTGCGGCGCACCGTCCAGCCCACTGGCCGAGGTTTCCAGTTGCAGGTCGTTGCGTAGCGCAGGCAGTGCCTGGGTCATATCCCTACCGCCTGGCGCACGGCAGCCAGCGGACGACGGAACAGATACACCACCAGCGGCACGCGATCGCCTGACACGCGGGCGGTGCCGCGTAGGCCGATGCGCGGCGGCGCTGCATTAAAACGTGCATCCAGTCGGTATGCCAGATTGCCCGCCGGCGTCAGTTCTGACTCATAGGCCGTCCGTTCCAGTCGTGCGGCATGGGGCTGTAGGGGATCGCTGTCGAGAAACAGCGTCACTGGTGCTGCAGGCGGGAGCCTGATGGCATCGCCCACATCCAGCTCAATGCGAAGTGCGACAGAGGCGGGATCGGCTAATTCCATCAAACGCTCTCCGGTACGGACAGGCTTACCCGTCCAGCGTTCGGCATCGGCAAATACCGCAATACCATCACGTTCAGCCCGCAGCTCGCTGCGTCCCAACAAAGCAAGGGCATAGTCACGCTCGGCGCGCTTTTGCGCCACCTGAGCGGCAAGAAAATCTAACCGGGCTTTTGAATCGCTGTCCTGAAACGCACGCTGTGAACTGGCGCGATGCTCCGCTTCTGCCACATTCAGCGCCCTTTCCGCTACGTCAGCCTGAGCTTTCAATGTAGTGTTATCGAACCGCAGCAGCAGATCGCCCTTATGCACCTGTTGATTAGGTTGAACGGCAAATGATTGAATAACCCCATCCAGCGGAGCCGCGACCACCTGACCCTGCAAGGGAATGACTTCGGCAGGTGCCAGCACCGTCTGGCGCACAGGAATCAGCAGACAAGCCAGAAGAAGCAGACAGGGAAGTCCGACTTTCCAGCGCCAGTGCAGTTTGCGCCAGCGCGGCTGTGGCTCCAGTGCCAGCCAGGCATGGCTGTAAATATCGGCCAGCTGTTCCGCTACAAGCAGGTCGGCAGGCTGCCACGGCGCTTCGCGGGCATACCAGACGGCACCTGTCTGCTGGCCTTCACGGTTAGTGAGCGGACTCCATAACACTTCAGGGGCCGATAAGGCCTGCCAGTCTTCACGACTTTGCTGATCCAGTGCGCTGGCGGAGACCACTGCACACTGTGCCGCCTGTCCGGCCTTCTGCCACTGCGCACTGGCGCGTTCGACAAAGGCCACGAAAGGTGCATGAGGCGCGGGCTGAGTGACGCCGGTTACCGCACGTATCCGACCGTTAATGAGCAGTGCGGCGTGACGGAAACCAAACAACGCCTGACTGTCATTCACGATACAGTACGCCAACTCTTCGACAGTTTTGGCCGCACGAGCCTGCCGCCCGATGGTGATAAATCTGGCGAAAGCCTGACCTGACGCCTGCCCTCCCGCTGTTGTCATGGCTGCTCCGGCAGTTGTGCAGTGCCGCTCATGCCGGCCATCAGGCCGCTCTCTTTACTGTCGATGGAGGCAACCAGGCCCAGTGTCTGACTGCTTTCGTCAATCCGCGCGCCCAGCCTTGCGACCCGAGCCTGCAGCGGTTTACCGGTTTCATCCGGCGTGAAGGTGAACGTCATGCCGGGTGTTAAATGGGACAGCCAACGTGATGAAATTAATAAGTTAATTTCCAACTGGTGATTGTTGACGATATCCAGTACCGGGGCGCCAATCCCTACGCTTTCATAAACCTGCGCCCGGCGTTTCACCACCTGACCATCAAAGGGAGCCAGTAGCCGACAGCGGTTAACCTGAATCTGATAAACCTGGCTTTCAGCCCGGCTTTCTGCCACGCGCGCAGCCGACAGCGCCACGGCATGTCGCCCGACCGATTTCATTTGCGCCAGTTGCTGGTTCTGGTTGAGTTCTGCCTCTGCCGCGCGCATCGCCGCCTGGGATGCACTGAGCTGTGCCTGATAGATGGCGCAGTCAAAACGCACCAGCAGATCGCCTTTTTTAAAGGCCGCCCCTTCACGAAACGGCATTTCGACAATTCGACCGGCCAGATCGCTGGAAAGTGTTGCCTGCTCCACCGCGACCAGAATACCCCGGGCCTGGCTGTTGCCGGTTGACGCCTCGGACTTCTGGTTAGCCTGGTTGATTAATAGTGGATCATCTGCCTGTGCGGGTGGCTGGCAAAACAGCAGGCCAGCAAGACACAAAAAGCGAAGAGAGGATAAACTTAACGTACTGCCATAATTCACTTTTACCTGCCTTTTCCTGGGGTTTCAGGCAGCAAACAGACGGGGATAAGTTAGCACCCTCTCCTCCCACATCTATTAGCATTGCTAATTACTGGCAGCCATAGTAAACCAGCCGTTTAGTTATGCAAAAGCGAAATATGCAGGTAAAAAGAGGCTAAATTGCAGCATCGTTTTGATCGTCCTCCCTGTGAGTCGGGTAAAAAGACAAACAACGGCACTGTCATCGTGAACAAACATATTTTCACCAGGCCGTTATGAGTCGAACGTCTCAGCGCACACTTTTAATGGGATAGGAGGTCAGCGGTTTGATCTCCTTCAGCACGAACATGCTTTGCATCTCTTTGATACGCGGCAGCCTGCGCACGACAGACATGGCGAAATCGGCGTACGAGTCGAGGTCGGTTGCCACCACCTGCAACAGAAAATCGGCGTCGCCGCCTATGCTGTAGCAGGCCACAACGTCCTCCAGTGCGGTCACCTGCTGCTCAAACTTTTCCGCTTCAGCTTCGCTGTGACAGTCAATGACCACCCGAATAAACACCATTACCCCAGAGCCAGTTTTTTTTCGATCCAGTACCGCCCGATAGCCCTGTATCACGCCCTGTTCTTCCAGTTTGCGAACTTTGCGCCAGCACGGTGAGGCGGACAGGCCAATTTTATCGGCCAGTTCCTGATTGGTGATGCGCGCATCGCCCTGCAATACGCTTAAAATTTTTATTTCTGTCTTGTCGAGCGCCATAGAGGTCAGTTCCTTTCTGTATAAGGCATAAAACAGGTAAATTCTTGCAAAGAGTAAGGCATATCGACGTGATTCAGACAACCCATTTCTGGTCAGCTCCGGCATACTGTATTCACCCTGTGTTGTGTGCGGTGCGAGAGGTGAATGCATTACAGACAGGATGAAACGCAACGAAGTAAGGCGGATAAGGGCATTTTACTTCGCCTCTGAGCGAGCGTGCTGTCAGGGCTACAGGACTCGTGAACAGACGCATACATGTCATCTAAAGAAAGGAAATGCTATGCCTGTCAATGCAGAATTACTGCCTTATGTTTTGGCGCTTGGCCTGGCCGCCGCGATTCCTGGCCCGGGCATGACGGCGATTGTCGCGCGCAGCTTAAATGGCGGTTCACTGGCCGGCTTAGCCGCCCTGGCGGGCGTGATAATGGGCGATCTGTTTTATCTCACCCTTGCCGTTTTTGGCCTTGGCGTGGTCGCGCATACCTATACCGCTCTCTTTACCCTAATTAACTGGGCGGCTGCACTTTATTTGGGTTTTCTGGCCTGGCAGTTTTGGTCTTATCAACCCCATGCAATCAACATCGACCAGAAAGTGACGCGTCAGCAACTGGCTTCAGCCTGGCTATCCGGTCTGAGTATTACGCTGGGTAACCCCAAAACGATTGCTTTTTATCTGGCAATACTGCCGCTGGTGATTTCCCTGGAGACTATCTCACTGAAATTTTGGGGGACAGTGCTGGTGCCCGTTACCGCCGCGGTATTACTGGCTGTCGGCGCAATGTTTATATTGGCGGCGATGAAAATCCGGGTTTTTCTGACCAGCCCGCAATCGCTGCAGATAATGTACAAAGTGGTCGGCGTGATTATGCTGCTGGCCGCCATCGGTATGATCGTAAAAACGCTGTAATGCAGCAATAACGTCAGAGGGGAAAAGGTGCCGCTGCCTTATCGAGAACGCACCTCAGAACAGACTGATTAATCCTGATTGGCCGGGGATGTTCCCCTGTCGGCGCAACAGTATTGTTTCGCTGTGGTAGTATCAGCCTCTTACTTTCTCGTTATCAGGCAACCCGTTGAGCACTATGTCGGACACTACGAAACGCAAAAACGATCCCGAAGGGCTTAAAAAACGCATTCTGGCTGGTGCACTGAAAACCTTTGCCGAATTTGGTATGCAGGGTGCTCGCCTGGAGCAGATTGCCGAGAATGCCCAGACCACCAAACGCATGGTGGTTTACCATTTTGGCAATAAAGAGCAGCTCTATATCGATGTGCTGGAACAGGTTTATCAGCAGATCCGGGAACACGAAACCGGCCTGAATCTGGCGGCAATGCAACCTGAGCAGGCCATAACCAAACTGGTTGAGGCCAGTTTTGATTACCATGTTTCTCATCCAGACTTTATTCGGCTGATCTGCATGGAAAACCTGTCCCGCGGTCGCTATATCGCGCAGTCAGCCCGCCTGGGCCAGCTGAACCGTAGTGCGCTGGATCTGCTGGATGACATCCTCAGTCGGGGACAGCAGCAGGGGCTGTTTATTCAGGAAGTCGAGACGCTGGATGTACATCGCCTTATCAGCAGTATCTGCGTGCATCAGGTATCGAACCGGTTCACGTTTAATACTCTGTTCAGCCCCGACAAAGATGAAGCGGACATTATCCGTCGTAACCGCCAGTTAGCGGTCACGGCCACCCTGCGTTATATCTGTCGCTAGCGGCCAGCATCCCGGGCGTAAAAAGCAATAGTCTATGCTTAAGAGGTATTTTTAATATCACTTAACTAAGGACTGCAGTTTGAGCAGAGACGCCAACCTTTATCCGCTACGCCAGACCCACGTTGATCCGCACGATGATGCTGTCTGGAACTGGGCGCAAAATGCACAAATTGGGACGAGCCAGCAGGTAAAACGCCCCGCTGATGAAGCCGCGCTTCAGCAGTTATTGCGTGAATCCAGTGGCAAGGTACGCGTGACCGGCAAAACCTATTCCCCTGGCAGAATGTTGTCCGTGCACCCGGACGAGTTGCTGCTGGATCTCAGTGCGCTGAGCGGTCTTGTCCGCAGCGATGCGAACAGCGTGACCTTCGCGGCTGCTACGCCGCTGGAAGATATCTACAGCACCTTGACCGACATGGATCGCATGCTCGCCTCTTCGCCCGGCGTCATTTCCGTACAGACGCTGGCGGGCGCAATGGCGACCGGCACCCACGGTCAGGGCCTGCAACAGAGTTCGATTGCCGATGAAGCTGAGCACATCCGCATGGTGCTGAGCGACGGTTCAGCTCGTGAGCTGTCACGTGGCGATGCGGATTTTGCTGCTGCGCAGGTTTCCCTTGGCGTGCTTGGCATCGTCACTGAGGTCACCTTGCGCACCCAGCCTTTTCGTATTTTCACCTGCCATAAAAATGCGGTTCCCGCAGATAACCTGGAAAGCGATTTGCTGCGCTGGAATGACGAATACGAACTCAGCAAAGCCTGGTGGTTTGTGGATGACAACCTGATGCACGTGTGGAATGCGCATCAGGCCAGTGAAGACGAGATCCAGCATTATGAGAAGAATGGCCGTGAAGTCGTGGAGCACGCTGATGAAGGTGATGACAGCCTGAACGACACCATCGATCAGACGCTGGAACATATGCATCGCGACACGCAGATTCACGGTAAAGGCGGCAAACAGTTCCGCACCGTGACGCGTTTTCGGGATTTTACCGATGTCACCGGCGATATCTATCAGCTGTTCTGTCGCGGCATTGCCGTGCCGCAGATCAACGTGGAGATCGGCGTGCCGCTGGAAAAAACACCGGCGATTATCCGCAAGATTAAACGCTGGTATGCCGAAAATCGCCCGCACATGCACTATCCGATTATCCTGCGCTGTACCGGTGCCTCATCGGCCTGGCTGAGTCCAGCCTTCGACCAACCCACCTGCTTCTTTGGCTTTGTGGTGTATTACGCCGATGACGGTTCCCTTTCTGAAGCGGGCCTGCACTTTTTAACCGAGGTGGAGAAACTGCTGGCAGAAGAAGGCGGTCGTCCTCACTGGGGCAAATATTATGATGCCTCGCTGTACCGTTGGCAGGATCTCTATCCCCACTGGGGAGCCTTCCGCGCCCTGCGGGAGCAGCGCGATCCGCAAAGCCGCCTTAGCAACGACTACACCACCGCACTGTTTAATGAAACCGATAAGGGATGATATGTTTGCCTGGGTAACCTTACTGACGCAACCGGATTATCTGGTGGGCGTGAAAGCGCTGCACCGTTCACTGATGCAAAGTAAAACGCGCTGGCCACTGGTGGTCATGGCAACCGATGCCATTGATGCACAAGACTGCGCCGCACTGGAAGATGAAGGCTGTGTGATCCATCGTGTTGACGGACTTTATCCGCACCGCGATCTGAACGCGCACTATGCGTCTGAACGCTTCGGGGAAGTCTGGACCAAACTGCGTGCATGGCAGTTGACCGATTATCAGCGGGTCGTGTTTCTGGATGCCGATATGCTGGTCTTACAGAACATGGATGAACTGTTCTCACTGGATCTCGGTGACAACTTTCTTGCTGCCTGTCATGCCTGCCGCTGCAATCCCAACCAGATCGACGCCTATCCTGACAACTGGCAACCCGAATTCTGTCACTATACCTGGCAGGAACGTGAGGAGTCGCCACCTGCGCATCTGGATGACTACCTCAACGGCGGCTTTCTGGTACTGAAGCCCGATAACGGCGTGTTTGAAAAACTGGAAGCCCGCATTGCGGCTATCGATGACCTGAGCGAGTACACCTTTTCCGAGCAGGATTTGCTGAACGAGGCCTTTAAAGGCCAGTGGATGCCGCTCTCTTATGTTTACAACGCCCTGAAAACGCTGCGTTTCCAGCATGACAAATTGTGGGAATGTGACGACGTCAAGAACCTGCATTACATTCTGGATAAGCCGTGGCAGCGCGATCTGTCTCAGCCTGTCAGTCAGCGCGATCGCTACTATGCGATGGACAAGCTGTGGTGGGATAAAGCGTCAGCCTGATCAACGCTGACCGGCCCCGACAGGATGCTCGGGGCCGACTTTATGTTGTGCAGTCATAAGTATGATGTAACTAAGACCTATACCGCCTTCCAGCGTCTTTCTGCTGCCGACAGGGCTATCGCCTCCAGCACCTTCTGCACCTGCAATCCTTCTGCAAAATCTGGCCACATGCGGTCGCCCGCAGCGATACCATTAATCAAATCGCGAATTTCTACCGTTTTCTGATCGTTAAAGCCGATGCCATGGCCTGCCGATACGCAGAAGTTAGCATAGTCCGGATGCGCAGGCCCGGTTAGCAGCGTTTTGAAGCCCTGCCGCCCTGCCGGTTCATCATGGATATAGAGCTCAAGTTCCGCCATGCGCTCCTGGGTATAACGCAGCGTGCCTTTGGTGCCGGTCACGACATAGGTCAGCCCCATCTTGGCGCCGCAGGCGATGCGCGAGGTTTCAATTACGCCGTGCGCGCCATTGTGAAAGCGCAGCAAGGCGCTGGCCTGGTCTTCATTTTCTACCGGCAGATGACGGCTCAGGTCTTTTGGGTCCGGACGGGTTTTAATCACCGTCATCATATCCCCACTGACTTCAGCAATGTTGCCTACGAGGTAGTGCGCCATATTGACAATGTGCGCGGCCAGATCGCCCAGTGCACCTAACCCGGCCAGCGCTTTCTGGCAGTGCCAGTCGAGCGGCGTTTCCGGCTTCGCCAGGTAGTCTTCATTATGGGTGCCATAAAAATGCACCACCTCACCGATTTCGCCCCGCGCAATGATTTCTTTTGCCAGCTGGCTGGTGGGATTCTTCATGTAGTTGAAGCCCACCAGGGTTTTAACCCCTGCCGCATTGGCCGCCTCTACCATCTCCTGCGCATCGGCCACCGTCAGAGACAGCGGCTTTTCAGAATAAACGTGCTTGCCGTTGGCAATGGCAGCCAGCGCCATCTCTTTGTGCAGGAAATTGGGCGCGCAGATGTCTACGACGTCAATATTCGGGTCGCATACCAGCGCATGCCAGTCACCCGTGGAGCGGGAAAAGCCAAAGGTGGCGGCCTGCTTTGCCGCCAGTTCGGGATTAACCTCTGCCAGCATCTCACGCACGATCGCCCCTTTTAACGCAAACACCGCCGGTGCCTGGGCATAGGCGATCGCATGGCAGCGACCGATATAACCGCTACCGATCATGCCGATTCTGACTTTATTCATTTTGACTCCGGGCTGACAGAGAAAGGATTAAATGAAATTTAAATTCCATTTATAGGTATTTCAAACTAAAAATGAAATAACTGTGACGAACCTAAAGAACATTCGTGCAACCTGGCCTTTCAGAGTCGTTAAGAAATGGAACAGAGATTCTGTTTATTGAATAAAAGGTGCAGTTTGCGGCCATTTTTGGCGGTCACAAAGCAGAGCGGAACGGCTGAACAGCGGGAGTTGGCGAGTATTTCAGCAATTAGACAGTTTTGTGAAAAAGAGCTTTGACAAGCCTGCGGGACGTCGATAATATGCGCCCCGTTCAAACGATTCCTCTGTAGTTCAGTCGGTAGAACGGCGGACTGTTAATCCGTATGTCACTGGTTCGAGTCCAGTCAGAGGAGCCAAATTTTAAAAGCCCGCTCAGGGAAACCCGAGCGGGCTTTTTGTTTTTTATTTTACCCACCAGCGCTGACAGACGTCAGGTAGAACAAGACGGCAAAGTTGTGCTGGATGCTAACCGGGCTGGCGCGCAGGGCTTTTATATTTAACCAGGCGTTGGTACCTGCGTGCGGCAAAAGATGAAGATCGTCCTTAAGGCGTTTTTTGGCCTGACGCTTCCCCTTTATGACTTATCGATCCGCAGCACAATACATCCCAGGCTAATTTCTGCCGTCACCCGCGTGCCGGTTTCAAATCCGACTTCACGCAGCCATTTACCACTTATATTTAGCGCAGGTGTGCTGGTATCGCCAAAATTAGGCACATAGCCGACTTTGTATCGACGCTGGGTTTTAAAAGATACTGAGACAGGTGCAGCGTCAGAAGGTCTTAAGTTCATAGTCATTTGCAAGCTCCTGGTTAAGAGGATGATTCCATGATAAGAGGTGCCCGTTTCAACGGTGATGGGCTGACCGCGTTGTGAACGTCTGCTTATACTAAACCCGCGTACCTCATAACTTACTGCGTCCTTACCGCGCACCTTAGTGTGCTCTCACACAGCCCACGTGATAATGATGCGTCGCAAAGCTGACGAGGTTTAAAAGACGCAGGCTCGCATGATATCGCCGGGAAAGTTTTCGCTGCAGACGTCCCGGCACTGGGTTTTGCAAGTACCCGTAAACGATAGCGTTTTTGACGCCTGCCAACAAGCCAGACTCTGGAAGCCTCCTCGCATAACGCTAAAAATAGCCCCCTTTCTGCACGATCCCCTGCCGCCGTCCTGTGCCTTTAATAACCCCAGCGATCGTGCCAGTGCGCGCTGTAAGGACAGTGCTTAACGACGCAGTGCCATGAGCAGTGAATTTCTGATTGACGTAAGGATGTAAAAATCCCTTCCCCACAGCGTGGCGGTTTTTTGGTTTGCCCATTGACATGTTACACGCGATGGAAGGCCTGCGTCTGACTCTTCGCCCCGGCACTGTGCCTGAGCGGGTGGGCAAACTGGTTAGCGGAAAAACGCCTCAACTCCCACTGGGCTGGGTCGATTTTGCCCTGGCGCAGACCGTGTAACCTGGAGGCCGGACTCGACACCCGTATTCATGGTCGTTGCATATGAGGGGTAATCGGAACCGCAGGTCCGCCAAACAAGCAGCGGGCGACCCTGAGAAATTCACCTCAGGGCGCTGTACAGCCTGTCATTTTATTAGGAAAAATAGCGGATTATGGGAATTTTAAGTTGATAAGAGTACTGTACTGCGTGCGTGACAGACTTAGCGGTGACTGGTTTCTGAAAAAAACTTTCACAAACGGGTTGCTGGTGCCATACAGCTCGACACGCTTATATTCATTGTGAATAAACTGCTGCAGGATAGTCGCCATATCCTGCGCCTGGTCCGGTGTCATCGCGTTATGAGAGGCTACGGTTTGCTCAAAGCTGAGTGGTATGCGCATTTCCGTATCAGGTTTAAAATTGGCACGTTTACGCTCAGCTTCCACTTTAAACTCTTCAAAGGCTTCGTGTGTTGAATTGAATGTATCAGCCAGCGTTTTGATATGTGCAGCCATCTGGTTAACAGCAAACGTTCTTTTTGTGACGAAATAGCCGCCTACACTCGAAGCGATGGACGCAATAACAGGAAGAGAACCACGCCCAATAATACTTCCCAGACCATTTAAGGCTGACCATAAGGCCATACCTGTCGCGCCGGTAGAGCTGGCTACAGCACCTGTCACAATCATACTCGCCTGCTGTACTTTTACGCCCGCAATACGATTATCCAGGCGACGAATCTCCCCGCCCGGCTTTCTATGCGACGCAGACTCTTCATTCCAGCTTTTGAAGCGGCGGTTATTTTCATCTTTATAATTCGACATCGCATAGGCAATCTGGCTTGTTTCCGTTTTACTGAGCTGGGCGATTTCTTTTGGCTCAAACGATCTGACTAAAATCAGGGCTTCTTCAAGCACCTCTTTTGTCAGAAAATTAGCGGAACCCGCAGGGTTAGAACCAGGGTCCGTAGTAAGGCCCTCAATAAGGTTAACTTTGGGAAATGCCATAACGCCCTCTCTGTTTGATGCCGCCTGACGAAGTGATTAGCTTTCTTTATTTTGTTTAATATCCCAGCCCATCTGCACCGAGGCTGCTTTACTTCCCTGAGAAGCCTGCTCCCAGTATTCCAGTGCCACTTTGCTGGCCTGAAATGCGTATTGCATCCCCAGCGTGGAGGCGTGACCGACTCCGGTAAAGTCAGTCTGTGTCACCAATACATCTTCCAGCGTGATACGGGTATACTCCACTTCCTGTCCGCCCGCTTTACAGACAGACAGCTGAACTTTTGGCAGATGTTTACCGGTGGCGCAATATTTCACTAACGCAGGCGTGGCTTTATCGATCAATGCCTCAACGCTTAGATCATGATAATTAACTTTCCCTGCTCCACCGCCGCCGCCAACAGACATATTACCTGGCTGCTGCGCTCCCCAGTTAAATGACAGGACATCAATCCATTTTTTATGATTCGCATTTTGCGATTCGCCTTCGATTCCATCTATTTTTAAAAATATATCAATAGCCATTTTTCACCTTTGTATTTCAGGGCAGATTCACTCAGCTCTCTTTATTTTGTTTAATATCCCAACCGGCTTTGGTTTCCGCGCCTTTGGTGCCGCTTGCGCTTTGTTCCCAATAGCTGGTTGAAACTTTGGATGCCTGAAAAGCGTAGTCAACCACAATAGTGTCACTTTGCCCGATACCGTTGAAATTGGTCGCGGTAACCAGAACATCTTCTAATACGATTTTGGAATACTCGACCTGGCTTCCACCGGCTTTACAGACGGACAGTTCAACTTTTGAAACATGCTTTCCGCTGGAACAGTATTTAAGAATGGCAGGCGTAGATTTATCGATTAACGCTTTAACACGCAGATCGTTGAAATTCACTTTCCCTGCGCCGCCACCGCCTCCCACCGCCATATTGCCGGGTTGTGAAGCCCCCCAGTCAAATGACAGCACGTCGGTCCATCCTTTATGGTTGCTGTCCTGGGATTCTCCTGTGGTACCTTCAACTTTCAAATAAATATCGATCGCCATTAATTTTTTCCGATTACGTTGTGATGAGGATAAAACGGGCGTTGCAATCCGTTATGTTCAGTAGGTTTCGACAGAATTTAGTGCCATTTGATTTTAAAAAATATTAAGCAGCATGCAATGACTGTCGTAGCGTGCGAACAAGAAATAAAAAGACGCCTGCGTGTTTTACGCAGTGAAAATGAATATGTCAGGATATCTAAAATAGAGGTATCCTTTTGAAGATCTTGATACATTAATAAAATTAACATGACTTCATGTCAATTAATTTACAACGCACGCTAATTTATTGGGATAAATCTGAAAGCAAATATTATCGAAAGGTTATCGTTTCAAGAGGTAATAGTTTTAACCAAAACGCGGCACTGCCATCGATCTAATCGGCAGGCGTTGGGAGCGCGAGGGCTGCCGAAGTGGGGTGATTATTGAATAAAAAAACCCCACGCAACCAGTGCTGCGTGGGGTTATCAATCGGCTGGAATCAATCAGGGCTTAACGCCAGCCCAGCTCCGGAGCCACATACTTCAGAATCGATTCTATGACGTGCGCATTGTAATCCACGCCCAGTTGATTCGGCACGGTCAGCAGCAAAGTATCGGCTTCAGCTATTGCTTCATCCTCTGCCAACAGCTTGATCAGTTTTTCCGGTTCGGCGGCATAGCTGCGGCCGAAAATGGCGCGGGTTTTCTCATCCAGAAAGCCCACTGAATCCTGATCCTGTCCACTGCGGCCAAAGTAAGCCCGGTCCATATCATTTACCAGTGCAAAAATACTGCGGCTGACGGAAACCCGTGGCTCACGCTGGTGCCCTGCCGCTTTCCAGGCTTCACGATAGGCGCGAATCTGTTTAGCCTGCTGAATGTGGAACGGCTCGCCGGTTTCATCATCTTTCAGCGTCGAGCTTTGCAGGTTCATGCCCATCTTCGCCGCCCATACGGACGTAGCGTTGGAGCCGGACCCCCACCAGATGCGATCGCGCAAGCCTTCAGACAGCGGCTCCAGGCGCAGCAGGCCGGGTGGGTTCGGAAACATCGGCTGTGGATTGGGTTTGGCAAAACCTTCGCCACGCAGCGCATCCAGGAACACCTCGGTGTGACGACGGCCCATGTCAGCATCCGTCTCGCCTTCCTGCGGTGCGTAGCCAAAGTAGCGCCAGCCATCAATAACCTGTTCTGGTGAACCGCGGCTCAGTCCCAGTTGCAGGCGACCGTTAGAAATCAGATCGGCAGCACTCGCGTCTTCCACCATATAAAGCGGATTCTCATAGCGCATATCGATAACGCCGGTGCCTATTTCAATTTTTTTGGTGCGCGCGCCGACGGCTGCCAGCAGTGGAAACGGCGAGCTGAGCTGACGGGCAAAGTGATGCACACGAAAATACGCGCCGTCGGCGCCCAGTTCTTCTGCCGCCACGGCAAGATCGATAGACTGCAGCAATACGTCCTGAGCCGAACGGGTGGCTGACTGAGACGAAGGTGTCCAGTGGCCGAATGAGAGAAAACCAATATTTTTCATCTGTGACGTCTCCTGACGAAAGACGGTTGCTTTCGCGTTATAAACCGTAATGCACAAAGGGTACGCCAGCTTGTCCATCACTGATAGTGAATATCCTTAAGCGCTACGTTCAAGAATTTTGACATAAGGTTAGCCTGCCAGTCCCTATCCTGTTGGCGTTCAGGTTGTAATATTACTTGCGAGCGCGTTGGGTTTTGACGCATAACAGAAATTGCGGCGCTGTGTTAGGGCAGACGCTTTTCATACAAGGATATCGGATGCGCATTTTAATGGTGGGTGCCGGAGCGACCGGCGGATATTTTGGCGCACGGTTGGTACAGGCCGGGCAGGATGTGACCTTTCTTGTGCGTGAGCGCCGTCTCAGTCAATTACAAGAAACCGGCCTGGTGCTGCAAACCCCATCCGGACGCGAAGTCCTGCAACCGCAGTTAGTCACTGCTCCTGCGCTGAACAGCCCGTTTGACCTGATCATTCTGACCGTTAAAAGTACCGGACTTGAGCAGGCGTTGCGCGATATGAATAACGCGGTCGGGCCAGAAACCCTGATTATGCCGATTCTCAACGGTATGCGGCATTTCGATACCCTGATTGCCCATTTTGGCGCAGACAAGGTGGTGGGCGGCCTGTGCAAAATTAACGCCACGCTTAACGAACAGGGCCACGTGGTGCAGCTCACGCCACTGCATCAGCTCTATTACGGTGCGCTGGATGGCCATAACGACGCACGGCTTCAGCAACTGGATGCGGCGCTACGCACCTGTGCGGTAGAGACGTTTTTTACCGAGGATATTATCAGTGAACTGTGGGAAAAATGGCTGCTGTTAAGCACGTTAGGCGCGGTCTGCTGCCTGGCGCGAGGTAACACGCAACAGGTGCTGAACGCTGAAGGCGGCGAGATGCTGCTTCAGGGCATTTACGCTGAGGTGCTTCAGGTTATTTGCGCCGAGGGTTATCACCCCCGCCCTGCCGTTACCGCCAAAATTTATCAGTGGCTGAACAATCCGGCCACGCCGATGACGTCTTCAATGTATCGTGATTTGACCCAGGGTTTCGCGATTGAAGCGGAGACCATCATTGGCGACCTGCTGTTGCGCGCCAACCGTCATAGTCTTACGGTGCCGCTGTTGAATGCGGTGAACGTTAACCTGCAAATCTATCAACAGAACCGTTAAACACGGAAGTGATGAGAAAGCAGCCGCGCCGTTGCAGGACGCGCGGGTAACGGAATTTTGTTACACTCGCTGCCTCATCTTATGGAGGAATAATGACGTCCCGCTCTGTGACCCTTGATGATGTTGCCCAACTGGCTGGCGTTTCCTATCAAACCGTTTCTCGTGTGCTTAACCGGTCTGAGCAGGTCTCCCCCCGCACCCGAGAAAAAGTTGAAGCGGCGATGCAACAACTTAACTATGTTCCCAACCGGGTCGCGCAGCAGCTGGCGGGAAAAGCCACCCGCACCCTGGGGCTGGCCACCAGCAATCTGGCCCTGATGGCACCGGCGCAAATTGCCTCGGCCATACAGCAGCGCGCCGCCAGAGCCGGATACCACCTGGTTATCGCCATGGACAGTGAAGACAACCCCGAAGCCACGGTGAATGAACTGATGGCCCAACGTGTTGATGCGGTGCTGATTAATATCCCTTTAGAGGCGGCTGAGGCAGAAAAAATCCGCGCGATGTGTGGCAAAAAACCCGTACTGTTTCTGGATGCCGATCCGCATGCTGTTGTCTCTCACTGCCAGTATTCAAACGAACAAGGGGCACGAGCCGCCGTGGCGCACCTGATTGCCCTTGGACACCGGCAAATCGGCCTGCTCAATGGCCCTGTGCGCTCGATATCGGCGCGTCAGCGCGAAGCCGTCTGGCGTCAGGTACTGGCCGATCATCAGCTCTCCCCCTGCTGCGTACTGCGCGGCGACTGGAGCGCAAAATCGGGCTATCAGGCCATGCTGACGCAGCTACCCGATGCCCTGCCCCAGGCGCTGTTAGTGGCGAATGACGAGATGGCGTTGGGCGCAATGCGGGCGCTGCATCAGCACGGCGTGGCGATCCCGGCCGATATTTCCATTGTGGGGTACGATGACACGGCGGAAAGTGCCTGGTATCAGCCCCCGCTCACCACCGTTCGTCAGGACCTTCAACAACTTGGCACCCACAGCGTTGATCGGGTGCTGGCCGAACTGCGCGGTGAGGCGGTGACGTCCCGCATACTGGAGCCGGTTCTGGTGATACGGGAAACCACCGCCGTACCCGCCAGTCAGGACCTGGACTTATCCGATCTGGCCCGTCAGCTGCAGCAGATTGCGCGTAAGCTTTCGGGTTAAGCGTTTTAGCCCGCCATGCGGGCGCAAAAAAGCCCGCCCAACCTTGAGGGTTGCAGCGGGCCGGTGATATCGGTAACGGACGTTCTGCGCTACCGGCGCGCCATTACGGCGCTTTTGTCTCACCCACGCCCAGCGTCTTGAGCTTTTTAGACAGCTCACGGCGCTCTTTAGACAGGTCAGCATTTTTGATGATGTATTCATCAACGCGATCTTCATAGTCAGCACGCATGCTGGCGATGATTTCCTGAATCGCCTCAACGCTCATGCCGGGTTTAATGTATTCGCTCAGGTTATCCAGCAGCAGTACGCGCTTTTGGTTGTCACGAATTTTCTTCTCATTATCGACAATTTCACGCTGCAGTTTGTTCTTGCGGCGAAACGTACGCACAAACTCAAGTACGTCCTGAAATGATTGCTTGGCATTTTCCATGATGGCACCTTTCTTTAAGCCTGCTAAAGCAGGGAGAGAGTCAAAACGATCAGCTTAGCGGCTAGCCAGCCTTATGGGCAATTCTCACAGCTAAATTCGGACTGGCTCTTATCTTAGCGCAAAAAAACCGGGTTTCGCATTAAGTCATTGTCTGAGGTGATTATTTACGCAGCGCCAGACGCATCAAATCGGTCATGCGCTCCAGCTGCTTCGCCAGCTCCAGACTCAGCCAGACATAGCCGTAAATCGGCGTTTCCTCCAGACGGTCGCTGCCGTCGGCGATCAACTGCTTAAGTTCTTTGACGATTTCTGTTAACTCATGGTTGGCAGCAATAATGTCATAGGTTTCCCCCTTCACCGCCATCACCGATAAGGTGCGTAACGCGTTTTCCGTCATCTGCTGGGTACGACGCAGCGCCGGCGCGTTCAGCATAATCAGATGGCTTTCCCGCGATGCCCACCAGGCATTAATTTGCATCTCAATGGTGTACACCATATTACGGTTAATGGTCTGAATCGCTTCAAACACCGAACGGGGAATGCGCGTTTCCTTACTGGACGGCTCCAGCAAAGCCCGCATTTTGATCACGCTGGTGAGCAGTTTACCAAACGGCTTGTTCAGTCGCGGCTTGTCCACCAGGTTGGCCGAAAACCCCGCATGATAGATTTTTGCCATCTCGCCCAGCGTATCCGAAAGTTGGATACGCCAGTGAATATACGCGCGTTGCGCCCAGACGGCGGTAAATATCAGCGCCAGCAGCGAGCCTAAAATCACATCGCCGCCGCGCCACATGGCAACGGTGAAATCCCCCATCGGCGCGCCCACCACCACGCAGAGCGTGATGCCAATCAACAACGCCATATAGGGATGTTTCCCCAGGGTCAGATAGCCGCTGATAAACATAATCAGCCCGCACCATGCCAGCATGCCCGGCAGCGAAATGATCTCCAGCTTTAGCGCGATTAATCCCGAAATGGAACCGGCAATCGTGCCACCAATGCGCTGAATGGCGCGGGGAAACACATTGCCCCACGTCGAGATCGGCCCCATGACGACCACCAGCGTAATCAGTGGCCAGGTGCCTTCGGGGATTTCAGTGATGCGGACAAATAAAAAAGCAAAGAGAAACGCGACCGCGATGCGCAGACCGTGCACGCTGCGGTAATGACGATACAACCAGAATTCCAGATTTGAGATGGGCTTATCAGAGCGCAAGGTGGCTGTCCGCTGGTAAAAAGGTGATTCTACGCGATGCGCCCTGTCACTCCTGGCGCGCCGTCAATATTTTAGTGAATGCCTAAAGCAATGGGTCATTATCTCCGACCCGTGACAGTAAATCAGCAAAATTAACCGCTCAGGTGGCCAGGCGGTCCTGAGGCAGGCGATCGCCCGGCACCTGCCCGACAGGCAGGTGCGCGTTGCGTGAGATTAAAACTTACGTTTCAGATAGTCAGAGAGGCGGCTAACTATGCCCGCTTCGTTTACAGCGCTGAGCGCCACCAGTGGATAACTGGCAATCTGCTTATCTTTGTCCATCACCTGGATTTCCCCAATGTTTTCATTGGCTTTCAGCGGCGCTTCCAGATCGGTACGTTGAATGACGTATTTGGCTTTGACGTTCGGGATTTCACTGCGCGGTAGCGACAGATAGACGTCCTCTGCCGTGCCCACTTCCACCTGGTGCGGATTACCATACCAGACATGCTCGCTGCCAATTTTCTTACCGGCATGGAACAGTTGCACCGTGTCGAAGGTATTCTGTCCCCAGACCAGCAGCTTGCGGGCCTGCTCTTCGCGCCCTTTGGCACTTTTACCGCCCATGATCACGGCAATCAGACGGTGCTGACCGACGACATTTGAAGCCACAATGTTGAACCCGGCCGTTTCGGTATGGCCCGTTTTCAGACCATCGACATGCAGGTTGTTATCCCACAGCAGGCCATTACGGTTGTTCTGGGTGATGCCATTCCAGGACAGGGTTTTCTCACGGTACATGGCATAGAAATCTGGCTCGCCGCTGATAATGGCGCGGGACAGTTTTGCCATGTCCCTCGCGCTGGAGAATTGTCCTGGTGCATCCAGACCGTGGACGGTTTCGAAATGGGTATTTGCCAGGCCCAGTTTCTCAACGTAGTGATTCATCAGCTTAACAAAATTGTCCTGGCTCCCGGCGACGTAGTCGGCCAGCGCCACGCAGGCGTCATTGCCTGAGTCGATGATGACGCCACGGCTCAGGTCGCGCACAGTCAGTTTATCGCCTGGCTTAAGAAACATCAGCGAGGAACCTTTGAAGACCGGATTGCCCGCAGCCCAGGCATCTTTACCCACGGTGACCATATCGTCGCGGGTAATTTTCTTTTGATCGATCGCGCGATCGACCACATAGCCGGTCATCAGTTTGGTCAGACTGGCAGGATTGCGGCGCTCGTCGGGATTGCCCGCGGTAAGAACCTGCCCCGTGGTGGCATCCATCAGCACCCATGACGCGGCATCAATCGCCGGTGGCGTCACGGGAAACGGCATATCGTCGGCCTGTGCCAGCGAAGCCCAAAAAACAGTTACGGTAATTAACAGACGCCTTTTCAACACTTCATCCTTAGTTGCGCAAATAAAACAGACGGGAACAGCCGGACGTTTTACGGCAAAAGCCTTAATAAGGTTTAAATAAATTGAAAAAAAATATGAACTGCTGCGCGCCGTTACGCAGCATTGTCCTGCACGGTTGTACTGAAGCGCGCAGAAGACTATCCTGAACATTGATTTTTTGCAGACAGGACAGCGACGTGCCCGCCTCTGAATTAACTTTCTTGTTCCACGATTACGAAACCTTCGGCACCAGTCCATCCCTGGATCGTCCGGCGCAGTTTGCCGGTTTACGTACCGACAGCAACTTCAATCCGATTGGCGAGCCAGAGGTGTTCTATTGCCGTCCTCCGGATGATTACCTGCCCCAGCCCGAAGCGGTGATGATCACCGGCATTACGCCGCAAATTGCCGCCTCACGAGGCGTGAGCGAGGCTGAGTTTGCCGCCCGTATTCATGCCCTGTTCACCACAGAGCAAACCTGCGTGGTGGGCTACAACAACGTACGTTTTGACGATGAGGTGACGCGGAATATTTTTTACCGCAACTTCTACGATCCCTATGGCTGGAGCTGGCAGAATGGTAACTCCCGTTGGGATTTACTGGACGTGATGCGCGCCTGCTATGCGCTGCGGCCCGAAGGCATTAACTGGCCAGAAAATGAAGACGGCTTTCCCAGCTTCCGGCTGGAGCACCTGACCAAAGCCAACGGCGTGGCCCATGAAAACGCCCATGATGCGATGTCAGATGTGTACGCCACGCTTGCCATGGCAAAACTGGTTAAAGAGAAACAGCCCAAACTGTTTGAGTTTTTGTTTACGCATCGCAACAAAAACAAACTCATTCAGCTGGTCGACATCCCCCAAATGAAACCGCTGGTGCACGTTTCCGGTATGTTTGGCGCGGCACGCGGCAATACCAGTTGGGTGGTGCCGCTCGCCTGGCATCCCGACAACCGTAATGCGCTCATCGTGGTGGATCTGGCCGGGGACATCACGCCGCTACTGGCGCTGGATGCCGACAGCCTGCGCGCGCGTCTGTATACGCGCAAAAGCGATCTCGGCGATCTGGCAGCCGTTCCCGTTAAGCTGGTACATATCAATAAGTGTCCCGTGCTGGCACCGGCGAATACCCTGCGACCAGAAGATGCTGAGCGTTTGGGTATCGATCGTCAGTTCAGCCTGGATAACCTGGCGACGCTGCGGCAGCATCCCGAGGTGCGTGAAAAACTGGTGGCGATCTTTGCCGATGCGGACCCCTTCACGCCGTCGGATGATGTCGACACCCAGCTCTATGATGGTTTCTTTAGCGATGCCGATCGGGCGGGCATGAACATTATTCGCCAGACAGCACCGGCGAATCTGCCCGCGCTGGACCTGACGTTTGACAGCCCACGCGTGGCTAAGCTGCTGTTTCGTTACCGGGCGCGTAATTTTCCGGGCACGCTGGATGATGCCGAGCAGCAGCGCTGGCTGCAGCATCGACGCGAGGTGCTGAACCCGGAGAAAGTGCAGTCCTTCCTGATGGAGCTGGAATCCCTGGCCAGCCTGCATGAAAGCGACCAGGAAAAAGTGGCACAGTTGAAAGCGCTGTATCGGTATGCGCAGGAACTGGTGTCCTGACGCTCAGACTGGCCGGGGAAAGCCAATCGCCTTTCCCGGCCAACGCATCAGATCACCCACCACAGCGCCCAGGTCAGAGCAAAACCGCACAGCCCCATCAGGGTCGTCAGTACCGTCCAGGTTTTTAACCCATCTGCCACCGACAGGCCCAGATAGCGGGTCACCACCCAGAAGCCCGCATCGTTAACGTGGGACAGCCCAAGCCCACCGAAACAAATTGCCAGCGTCACCAGCACCCGATGCACATCATCAATGCCGGCGACGGCCTGCGTCAGTAAGCCACTGGTGGTAAGAATCGCGACGGTGGCCGATCCCTGAGAGGCGCGCAGCGCCAGTGACAGAATAAAAGCGGCAGGGATTAACGGCAGGTGCAGTGTTTCCAGCGCCAGGGCCAGCGCTTTACCTACGCCGGACTCAACCAGCACCTTACCAAAAGCGCCCCCTGCGCCCGCAACCAGAATCACGCTGGCCGATCCCGGAATCGCCCGCCCGGTCAGGTCTTCCAGCTTATCTTTGCTCCAGCCACGGCGGATGCCCAGTAGCCAGGCAGCCAGCCCTAATGCAATCAACAGCGCAACAGGCGGCGTGCCAATGACCGTCATCACTTTCCCCAGCAGGCTGTCTGGCGCCAGCAGTGAGTGCGACAACGTGCCCAGCACAATTAAAACAATGGGAACCACGATCAGGCCACAGATGGTCAATGCGCCCGGTGGGGCCGGCTCATTTTTCTTGCTGGCACCTTCAGGCTTCGCCATCTGTAACTGTTCCAGCACCTCGACTGACAGATGATACTGACGGCGATTCATCACCCGGGCGACGTAATACCCTAAAATACCAACCGGAACAGAGATAAGAATCCCCAGCAGCATCAGCCAGCCCATATCGGTGTGCAAAATCGCTGCCGCCGCCGCCGCACCCGGATGAGTGGGCAATGCCACATGCACCGTTAACATCACCCCGGCCATCGGCAGGCCAAACTTTAAGGGGGAAACCCGAGCCACCTTGGTAAAGCCGTAGATCAACGGGATAACGATAATAAAGCCCACTTCAAAAAAGACCGGGATGCCCAGAATAAACGCCGCCATCGTCAGGGCGGCAACGGTCCGTTTCAGGCCCAGGGCTTTACTGAAGCGCTGGGCCAGCGACTCCGCTCCGCCGGAGGCTTCGATAATGGCCCCGAGCATGGCACCCAGCACAATAATAATGGTGATATGGCCCAGCAGCCCGCCCATGCCGCTGATAATCGTCTCCATGATTTTTTCAGCCGGGATACCGGTCGCAATCGCTACCAGCAGGCTGACAATCAGTAGCGCGACAAAGGGGTGCACTTTGGCTTTGATGACCAGCAGCAGCAGAATCACAATGCTGGCGGTCGCGATGGCTAACAGCAACGCAGTCGTCATGGTAAACCTCTGAGTAAATTATCTTTTTTAGGATTTTTGGCTACAGCTCAACCTGATGCTGGTGCGTATAAAAGACGACCAGAACTGCACCGGTGCCGACACACCGGTGTGATGTTTATCAATGCTTTAGCGGTTTTTTGCCCAGGGCGAGAACCAGTTCAGCCCCTGAACGGTGTCCCCGCGCGGGATATACTCACAGCCGATCCAGCCGTCATATCCCACCTCATCCAGTAAGCGGAACAGCCAGGGATAGTTGATCTCCCCTTCGTCCGGTTCGTGGCGGTTGGGGGCCGCGGCAATCTGCACGTGGCGGTAACGTCCCGCGTAATGGCGAATCAGATGGCTGAGGTTACCGTCCACGATCTGGGCATGGAACAGATCAAGCTGGGTAAACACGTTGGGACGGTCGATCAGGTCGACCATCTCCAGCGTCTGATACTGGCTGGCATACAGATAGCGCGGTTTCGTCGTAGGATTTAACGCTTCGATTAATAGCCTGATGTTATGGGGTGCGAAGCGTTCTGCGGCGTAACGCATATTGCTGACAAAGGTGTCAACGTACTGCTGGCGATCCGCACCCGGCGGTACGGTGGCGGCCATGATATGCACCTGGGGACAGTCAAGCGCCAGCGCGTAGGCCAGCGCGCTGTCGATATCGGCCCGTGCCTCCGCTTCCCGGCCAGGGATAGCGCTAACGCCCCATTCGCCAGCCGCAACGTTGCCCGGTGCCGTATTGAACAGCACCAGCTTTAGGCCGTTGTCATCCAGCAGCGGTTTTAGCTGCTCAGCCGGATAATCATAAGGGAACAGAAACTCCACCGCCTCAAATCCGGCCTGTGCAGCGGCGGCAAAGCGCTGCAGGAACGGCACCTCGTTGAACTGGGTAGACAGGTTGGCTGCAAACTTTGGCATTATCGGCTCCTGAGTTCGGCGACGTCGTCAGCGCTGAGATAGCGGATCGCCCGATCGCCCAGGGTAAAGATCAGGCGCGCGGTCTCTTCCAGTTCTTCGGTATTGTCCGCGGCTTCCTGCAGAGATTTACCCACCACGACCGGGCCATGGTTAGCCAGCAAAAACGCACGATAGCGCGGTGCCAGCTGTGCCAGATCTTCCGCCAGTCGCACGTCGCCGGGTTTGTAGTAAGGCACAACCGGCACATCGCCCACCCGCATCACCACGTAGGGCGTGAACGGGCGGATGCAGTTCTGGCTGTCCAAATTTTGCAGGCACGACAGCGCGGTCAGGTAGTGGCAGTGCAGATGAACGACCGCCTGGCAGTCCGGATTGTTCAGGTAGAGCGCCCGGTGAAAGGCGATTTCTTTTGAGGGTTTATCCCCGCCAAGCCATTCCCCCTGTAACGTGACCGTTGACAGACGGCTGGCATCCAGCGCTCCCAGGCAGGAGCCGGTGGGCGTTGCCAGCAGATTGCCGTCGTCCAGCAGCAGGGAAAGGTTGCCAACTGACCCGGTGGCATAACCGCGCTGGAAGAACGACGCACCGAGTTTGACCATCTCTTCACGGGCCTGTTGTTCAGTCATGGGGAAACTCCGTTTGCGCGCGACGGAAAAAGTGCTCGTCGCCAAAATTACCGGATTTGAGCGCCAGCGACAGCGGCTGCTGTATATCTCTGACCCAGGGAACACCCGGCGAGATCACCGGGCCAATATGAAACGCGGTGACGCCCAGGCTTTGGGCGACCACGCCCGAGGTTTCGCCGCCCGCGACAATAAAACGCTGCCAGCCGCGGGATTGCAGTTCCCGGGCCACCTGCGCAAACAGCTGCTCTACCGCTTCACTACTGCGCTGCGCGCCATATTGCTGTTGGATCGACTGCAGCTGTTGGGCCTCGGCGGTGGCAAATAACATCGGGGCCAGCGGTCCATCGCTATTTTCTGCGACCCAGTCACAAAGCACCTGTGCGTAATGTTCATCACTGAGACAACGCTCGACGCTGATCGCCTGGGCTGGTGCCTGCTGTTGATAGGCCGTGACCTGGCGATGAGTCATCTGTGAACAGGAGCCGGACAGCACGACGGCCCGCTCACCCTGCGGATAACCGGCACGCTGCGCCTGACGTTTATCGCCGCTGTCGCCTGACCACTGACGTGCCAGGCCAATCGCCAGCCCGGAACCACCGGTGACCAGCCGCCTGTCCTGCAGCGCCTGGCCCTGTGCTAACAGATGCTGCTCACTGAGCGTATCAATCACCACATAGTTAACGCCCTGCTCGCGCAGTTGATCCAGCTGCTGCTTTATCGCCATGGCACCCTGATCCACGGTGGCGGCAGAAATGAGACCGGCTTTTCCCGTACTCTGACTTTCCATCAGCCTTAGCAGATTGCTGTCAGTCATTGGCGTGACCGGATGATGACGCATGCCGGAGTCGGACAGCAGTTGTTCACCGACAAACAGATAGCCCTGATAGACGGTGCGACCGTTCACCGGCAGGGCCGGACAGATTACCGTTTGCGTCTCATTCAGCTCAGCCAGCAGCGCATCGGTGACCGGGCCAATATTGCCGCCGCGCGTGCTGTCGAAGGTGGAACAGTATTTGAAATAAAAACGTTCACAGCCTTGCTGTTGCAGCCAGCGCAGCGCGTTGAGCGACTGTGTCACCGCCTGATCAGCCGGACAGGAACGTGACTTAAGGCTGATCACAATGGCCTGCGCATCTGACGGCGCGTCCTCCTGAGGGATGCCGTTAAACTGAATCGTGGACAGGCCGTTTTGCACCAGAAAGCTGGCAATGTCGGTTGCGCCGGTAAAGTCATCGGCAATCACACCTAAACGTATCATGCTTTCTCCTGGCGCTGCGGCAGCGTAATCCCGCTGAAGATTTTAATGACCGCGCTGTCATCCTCGCGCCCAAAACCGGCATTGCTGGCTTCGGTGAACATAGTGAGTGCGGTGGACGCCAGCGGCAGTGGGAAATGCAGAGCTTGCGCAGTGTCGGCGACCAGATTCAGGTCTTTCACAAAGATGTCAACGGCTGAGGTTGGGCGGTAATCGCCGTCAACAACGTGGCGCATGCGGTTTTCAAACATCCACGAATTCCCTGCGGCATTGGTGACCACCTCATACATCGTATCCAGGGGAATCCCGGCGCGGGCGGCCAGCGCCATCGCTTCGGCCCCGACGGCAATATGCACGCCAGCCAGAAGCTGATGAATGATCTTGACCGTGGAACCCTGACCGATTTCGCTCCCGACGCGGTAAACCTTCGCCGCCACCGCGTCCAGCACCGGCTGCAACGCCGCAAACGCCGCATCGCTGCCTGACGCCATGACGGTCATGTCGCCTGTCGCGGCTTTGGCGGCACCGCCTGACACCGGCGCGTCCAGCATCAACAGTTGATGGTCAGCCAGCCCTTGTTCGATTTGCTTTGCATCCTGCGCGGACAGGGTTGAGGAGACCATGACCACCGTGCCGGGTCGAAGCCTGGCAGCCAGCCCCTCTTCGCCAAACAGGATGGCGTTAACCTGCTTCGCGTTGACCACCAGCAGCAGCACGGCATCAAGCTGCTCAGCAAACGCGTGCGCTGAGGTCTGCGCATCGCGCGCGCCAGACTGACGCAGTGTCTCCAGCGCCTGCGGATTCAGATCGACGCCCCACGTTGACAGCCCTGCCCGGATACACGACTGCGCCGCGCCCATTCCCATTGAACCTAAGCCTATGACACAGACTTGCGAAACTGGCATCGGTGGCCTCCGTTGTTAAATTAAGTGAACTTTTGATTTCTGTTGTTAATAGTGCCAATAAAGTGCGCACAAAAATGTGCCTTAATTCACATAAATTAACGAAAATGGATGGACATTAAACATTTATTCACACTCGAAATGCGTCAGCCCTGACTGATCAGCGCCTTTAACAGCCGGTTCATCGGGGGAAACCGCGTTAAAATTTCCGTGTGCCTTCGTGAGCCGATGCTCTACAATGTGAAAAAATGATAAATCGAGGTAGTTATGATCCCCGTTGAGCGTCATCAACAGATCCTGGCTCTGGTGGCAGAGCGCGGCGTCATGAGCATTGCCGAGCTCACGGAGCGGTTTGGCGTGTCACATATGACCATTCGCCGCGATGTGCAAAAGCTGGAAGAGCAAGGCGCGGTGCTGTCCGTGTCGGGTGGCGTGCGTTCCGCTAACCGGCTGGCCAGTGAACCCTCGCATCTAACCAAGACGGCCCTGTTCAATGATCAGAAGAAGGCGATAGGACGACTGGCGGCCGAGCATATTCCGCGCAACAGCTGTATTTATCTGGATGCCGGCACCACCATGCTGGCACTGGCACGGGAAATCGCCGAGCGGGACGATTTGTTAGTGGTGACCAATGATTTTATGGTGACCAATTTGCTGATGGAGACAAGTCGTTGTCGGGTCATTCATACCGGCGGCACAGTATGTCGCGATAATCGCTCCTGCATTGGCGATGCGGCAGCGCGCAGCCTGCGCCAGTTGGCGATCGATATTGCGTTTGTTTCCACCTCAAGCTGGGGACTGCGTGGATTGTTTACGCCGGATGAAGATAAAGTGGCGGTGAAGCAGGCGGTATGTGACGTCAGCAGCAAACGTGTGCTGCTCAGTGACAGCTCTAAATACGACAAAATCGCCACCTGGCTGGCCTTACCGCTGGAGACGTTCGATGTCATTATTACCGACAGTCAGCTGAATGCGACGGGACGCGAAGCGTTGAGTATGGGGAGCTGGGAATTGGTGATCGCGCGGGAAAACTGAATGGATGCTGCCCTGCTCTGCTCCCGTCATCGGGAACAGAGCAGGGCCAGGGTCTTACACTTCTTCGCTAAACTGCGGAACAGGATTGCGGAAACTGCGGGTCACAAACGCCAGATAAATAATACCAATGGCAGCCCAGATCAGGCCCAGCACCATTGAGCTTTGCTCCAGGTTTACCCACAGCGCACCCACGGTCAGCGCGCCCAGCATCGGCAGAACCAGATACTGGAAGTGATCGTTAAGGGTTTTGTTACGTTTTTCACGTACCCAGTACTGCGCGATCACCGACAGGTTCACGAAGGTAAAGGCCACCAGCGCACCAAAGTTAATCAGCGCGGTGGCGGTGACCAGGTCAAAGTTAATCGCCATCAGCGCCACGGCACCGACCAGAATCACGTTCAGGGACGGCGTGCGCCATTTTGGATGGATATAACCGAAGAAACGCTCCGGGAAGACACCATCACGGCCCATCACATACATCAGACGTGAAACACCCGCGTGCGCCGCCATGCCGGAAGCCAGTACCGTGACCACAGAGAAGACCAGGATACCGACCTGCAACGCTTTACCCGCCACGTACAGCATGATTTCAGGCTGTGAGGAGTCCGGCTCTTTAAAGCGCGAGATGTCCGGGAAGTACAGCTGCAGGAAGTAGGACGCCACGATAAACATCAGGCCACCAATCAGCGCGGTCAGGAAAATCGCACGCGGAATGGTGCGTTCTGCATCTTTGGTTTCTTCCGACAGCGAGCTGATGCCGTCAAAGCCCAGGAACGAGAAACACAGAATGGTCGCCCCCGTAATCATCGGCACCACATGGGCGTTCTCCGACCAGAACGGCTTGCTGCTGACCACGGTTCCCGCGCCTTCACCGTGCGCCACACCGTAAATCACCATGGCCGTAATCCCGACCATCACCACAACCTGCAGGATCACAATCACGCTGTTGAAGTTGGCAACGGTTTTGATGCCCTTAAGGTTGGACAGCGTCATAAAGCCGACCAACAGCACCACGAAAATCCACGACGGGATACCCGGCACCAGGGTTTCAAAATAGTTTTTTGCCAGCAGGATGTTAATCATCGGCATGAACAGATAGTCCAGCAGCGATGACCAGCCCACCATAAAGCCGACATGCGGACTGATTGCCTTTTGAGCGTAGGTATAAGCGGAGCCCGCAGATGGGAAGCGGCGTACCAGCTTACCGTAACTCACGGCAGTGAACAGAATCGCAATCAGGGCGAAAGCATAAGCGGTGGCAACGTGACCGTCGGTCAGACCCGAGACAATCCCAAAGGTATCAAACAGGGTCATCGGCTGCATGTAGGCTAAGCCCATCATGACAACCGGCAGTAACGTCAGCGTTTTTTTCAGTTGAGCACGTTGTGGTGCAGCAGAGGTATTAAGCGACATGCTTCAGTCCTCCTTGCGCAGCAACCTGACTGGGTTGACTCACAAGGATACTGCGCATTAAGCGACAGGGAGTAAGGTTTGCGGCAAGCGCGGCGCCGTAGTCGTCACGAAAACGTGTACCAGCCTGAGCCGGTAGAGTATTAAACATCCCCATCTTTACATCCTCTATCTCACGCCAATGCGTGTTTTCAGTGTTTATCTATCCGGGTACGCGCCCGGCCTCGGTTGTGTCAGCGAAAATTCACTCTGTGATAACGTGCAAAAAAATAACCGGCGCGGTGAGCGTCGGTTATGTTCTGAATTTGCAGGGGGCGTATTTTGCCCCAACCCAACGCATTATTTCAAGACGTTGTCGCATAGAATGCAAAATATTAATCAGGCGTTCTTTAACATCCAATCAATTTCCGTGGAAGTGATTAACCTTTCGAACTGCATTAGTTCATAATTTTTACAGCTAAACCACACTTTGGCAAACTTCTCACCCAGTAACTTTTGTAAAGGGTTGCTGTTTTCAAATTCATAAAGGGCATCACTTTGCCGTATCGGTAACGCCAGCCCTTCCGCCTCATGACCGTTACCTTTTACCGGCTGCGGTAAGGAGAGCGGCGTATCAAGACCGTGCAACATCCCGGCTAAAATCGCTGACATCACCAGATACGGATTCGCATCCGCCCCGGCAACCCGATACTCAATACGACGACTTTCTATATCGCCACAGGGGATGCGCAGCGCAACCGTGCGGTTGTTATGGCCCCAGGATGCCTGTAACGGCACATAGGCTTCCGGTACAAACCGGCGGTAGGCATTCACGTTTGGTGCCAGTAGCGCCATGGAAGCCGGCATTAAATCAATCATACCGGCCAGGGTGCGCTTCAGCAGCGGTGAGTCGCTGCCGTCGTCACAGGCAAAGGCATTATGGTCGGCCGCATCCAGCATACTGATATGCACGTGCATGCCACTGCCTGCATAGTCCTCATAGGGCTTCGCCATGAAGGTCGCCGTCATGCCGTGATTTTCAGCCACCTGACGAATCAGGCGCTTAAGCTGAATGGCGTGGTCGCAGGCGCTCAGTACGTCCCGTGTATGGTGCAGGTTGATTTCAAACTGCCCAGGCGAGGCTTCTGCCAGCGCGCCGTCGGCTGGAATCCCCTGCAGGCGGGCCAGCGTGTCGATATCCCGTAGCACATCGGAGAAGTGATCAAGGTTGTCCAGAGAATAGACCTGGCTCTGCATATTGCGCTCGTCGCTGCCCGGTGCACAGGGCGGCTGAATAAAGCCTTCGGCATCGCGTTTTTTATCGACCAGATAGAACTCCAGCTCTACCGCTACCACCGGAAAAAGCCCTCGGTTACGCAGCTGTTGCCACAGCCGGTTCAGGACATTTCGGGGTTCAACGTCAAAGGGAGTGCCATCTTGGTTGCACATGGTTAACAGCAGTTGTGCAATGTGTTGCGGATCGGCGGCAGAGGGAACGAGCGTATCCGGAATGGGGAGGCAAAGATTATCGGGCTCGCCGAGAGACTGTCCCAGCCCGGCGTCTTCAACGGTGTTGCCAAGAATGTCCATGGCAAACACAGAAGCGGGGAAGTAGCAGCCTTTCTCCAGCTTCGCTAATGCGGAAACCGGGATGCGCTTACCACGAAAAACACCATTTAAATCATTCAGTAAAATATCAACGTACTGCGTTTCAGGGTGGCGTTCCAGCCAGTTTTTCACCTCTTGCTGGAACGCGCTGGTTCGTCTCTCTTCACTGTGCAACGTGAAGTCTTCTACTTCTACCAGGTTAGTCATGATTTCATCCGCCTTTAACCACAAAATGGGAGTGCGTAATGCTCAAAAAAACGGCCACACCTCTAACATAGCGCTAACACAAAAAGTGTGCAAATGTAACAAATCTGTTTGAAGATTCAGCGATGGGTTGCTAGATTGACAAAATATTGCACACTTAACCGTCAGTTATGCCCTTTTCGTCAAATATTTTGAACAGCTGTTGAGGGGGAAGCATGGGCATTATTTTTGACAAGCCGTTGATTGGCGTAATGATGTGCCAGACTCATCACCAGGGCCATCCCGTCCAGTCGGTGCATAATAAATATCTTGATGCTGTCGTTATCGCCGGTGGCGCGCCGCTCGCTCTGCCTCATCAGCTTATGGCTGCCCCGCATCTATTAGAAAACGCTATGGCTGCACTAGACGGCATCTTACTGACCGGCAGCCCAAGCAATCTTGAACCCAGGCTGTATGGTGAAGAAGGCGAGGAACCGGACGCAGATGCAGGACGGGATCGTCTGGCCTTTAACCTGATTACGCACGCTGTGGGCAAACAGCTGCCGTTATTTGGCATTTGCCGCGGCATGCAGGAGCTGGTGGTGGCTAACGGCGGTGCACTTTATCGTCACCTTAATCAGCATCCCCAGTTTCAGCGCCATCACGATGATGATGCCGCCCCGCTCACCCAGCAGTACGCACCCGCTCACGACGTCAATATTGAACCCGGCGGATTACTGGCCGCGCTGCTGGGTACTGCGCCGTTAAGCGTAAACTCGGTGCATCATCAAGGCATTCGTGAAGCCGGGCCTCAGCTGCGCATTGAAGCCCGATCGCCGGACGGACTGATTGAGGCCATAAGCCTGGCCAGACATCCTTTCGCGCTGGCCGTGCAGTGGCATCCAGAATGGCAGTTGAAACCCGCGACGCCTTCCTTTCAACTGTTTAACGGCTTTATTCAGGCCGCGCATCTCTACAAACGGGAAAAGCAACAATGAGCGATGCGACTCAGGCTCCCGGGCGACGCCTGTCGCAGATTCGCCAGGCGATGGGCTTATCCCAACGGCGCGTTGCTGAACTGGCTGGTCTCACCCACAGCGCGATCAGCACCATTGAGCAGGACAAGGTCAGCCCGGCGGTCAGTACGCTGCAAAAGCTGTTAAAAGTCTATGGCCTGTCGCTGTCGGAGTTTTTCTCTGAGCCGAAGGGGCAGGATGGGCCAAAAGTGGTAGTGCGCGCCGGGGACCTGCTGGAGATCGGCAGCCAGGGCGTTTCACTGAAGCTGATTGATAACGGCACCACCCGGCGAGCCCTGGGCATGCTGCTTGAGACGTATCAACCCGGTGCCAGTACCGGGGAAAAGTTACGCCACGCGGGTGAAGAAACCGGCACGCTGCTGGAAGGCCAGATTGTACTGGAGATAAACGGTCAGCAATTTCACCTCTCTGCCGGTGAGAGTTATGTCATCGATACGGGCCTGCCACACAGTTTTACCAACCCTGCCGATGTGCCTTGTCGCATCATCAGCGCCCATACGCCCGCTAATTTTTAACCCGGGTCGACAGCCAAGGAGCTTAATATGAATTATGTGGAAAATTACTACACTGCGACAAGGAATCCACATGCGCCCTGGCCGGTATTACAGGAGAGCGTTCAGTGTGATGTTTGCATCATTGGCGCGGGGTTTACCGGATTATCCGCCGGGCTGTTTTTAACCGAGGCCGGCTACGATGTGGTCCTGCTTGAAGCGTCACGGGTCGGCTTTGGTGCCAGCGGCCGTAACGGCGGCCAGGCGGTCAACTCTTACAGCCGTGATGTGGATGTGATTGAGCAACGTTACGGCAACGATACCGCGAAAATGCTGGGCAGCATGATGTTTGAAGGCGGTGATATCATCCGTGACCGCATCGATCGTTACGCGATTGCCTGCGACTATCGGCCTGGCGGAATTTTTGCTGCCTTTAATGCCCGTCAGATGGCGCACCTGGCCAGGCAAAAAGCAGCATGGGCGCGCTATGGTAATCATGAGCTTGAACTGCTGGATGAACGTGGGATTCGGCGCGAAGTGGCAAGTGAACGCTATGTCGGCGGTTTGCTCGATAAACGTGGGGCACATTTGCATCCCCTCAACCTGGCACTGGGCGAAGCCGAAGCGATTCGCCGTCACGGCGGGCGCATTTATGAGCAGTCCGCCGCGTTAAGCGTCAACTATGGCTCACCTAATCGGGTGAAAACCGCTCAGGGGGAAGTCAGCGCCACCTTCCTGATTTTTGCGGGTAATGCCTATTTACCTTCCGAACTGGAACCGCGCCTGAGCCGAAAAAGTATGCCCTGCGGCTCACAGATTATTGCCACTGAACCGCTGTCCCGCGATCAGGCCCTGGCGCTGTTACCCAATAATTATTCGGTAGAGGACTGTAATTATCTGCTGGATTATTTTCGCCTGAGCGCTGACAACCGCCTGCTCTACGGCGGCGGGGTGATTTACGGCGCGCGGGAACCCGCCGACGTAGAGAAAATAATCCGCCCTAAGATGCTGCGCACCTTTCCGCAGTTACATAACGTGAAACTCGATTTCGCCTGGAGCGGCAATTTTCTGCTGACGATGTCACGTATGCCGCAGTTTGGTCGGCTGGAAAACAATGTCTATTTTATGCAGGGCGACAGCGGTCATGGCGTCACCGCAACCCATCTTTCCGGCAAACTGATCAGCGAAGTGCTGCGTGGCGATGCGGAACGCTTTGACGCTTTCGCCAGACTGCCTCATCTGCCCTTCCCTGGCGGACGGCGGTTTAAAGTGCCGCTGACGGCAATGGGCGCAGCCTGGTATGCGCTGCGCGACAGGCTCGGCGTCTGACGGCCGGTTCATACATTCGTTGCCCGGCAAGGGGAAAACCGGGCTTATTCCAGAGGCATTTTTTGCGGGTCATCGTAGCGGTACTCAAAACCCAGCTCGTGACAAATCCGCGAACCGTCTATTAGCTTACCGCTGTCGTCACCGGCTTCAGGCGCAAAGGTCGGTGGCGTCATGCCCAACTGGCGTGAGACGCCGGGGTAGAACTGCGCACGAGAAGGATGTTTCAGAGAGCACAGGTTGAACGTGCGCCCGCCTTTAGGCGTTTGTAACAGCAACAGGATGGCCTCAACCACATCATCAAGGTGAACCAAATTGACACCATGTGAACCGTTGGGCAGCGCCAGCTTACCGGCCAGGAAACGTCCCGGATGACGCTTTGGCCCCACCAGCCCTGCCAGACGCAGGATATCCACGCTGGTGCCAGGTAAATCATGCAGCCAGTTTTCCAGTTCCACCAGCGTTTTGCCCGCTGTGGTTTCCGGTTGCAGGGCGCTTTTTTCGGTTTTGATGCCTGAGCTGCCGCCATAGACGGATGTCGAGCTGGTAAAGATAATACGCGGTACGTTACGGGCCAGCGCCGTGTCTACCACGTTTTGCACCGCCTGTACGTAAGCGTCCCCGCCCTCTGCCGTGCGGCTGGCGGGCAAGGTGACGACCAGCGCGTCAACGTTGAACAGCACGTCCAGATCTTCAGCATCGCAGATAAGGTCGGGCGTCAGTTCCAGTTGAAACGCGTCGATACCGCAGCGACGTGCCGCCTCAACGCCATCCGGCGTGGTTTTACTGCCGGTGACCTGCCAGCCTCTGGCGGTTAACGCCGTGGCTAACGGCATGCCCAGCCAGCCCAGTCCTACTATTGCGACCTTTTTCATTTTGTCTCCTGCTGCAGACTTCAAGATGTTCTCATCTTAAGCCTCCGCTGAGTTGCAAACCAGTTCAAAGTGTTTCGGCGCTTTGCGAATAACAACATTAAAAAAGAGTTGCCAATTTCAACTATCTTCGTTAGGTTAATTCCACACAAATGAATAACTTTTCATTATCGAGAATTTTATGACACGCGTTCAGTTCAACCATCATCACCACCATCACCCTGACTAGTCTTTCAGGCGATGTGTGCTGGAAGACGTCTAGGATCTTCCAGTGGTGCGAACGCAAGAGAACCCCCGGAAGATCGTCTTCCGGGGGTTTTTTTATGGGCTGACGCAAATCAATCATTCAGGACAGGTCAATCAAGGGGACAGGAACGATGTTAGACAATAGCCGTTTACGCATAGCTATGCAGAAATCAGGTCGATTAAGCGATGATTCACGCGAGCTGCTGGCACGCTGTGGTATCAAAATTAATCTTCAGCAACAGCGCCTGATCGCCTTTGCGGAAAATATGCCTATTGATATCCTGCGGGTGCGCGATGACGATATTCCGGGACTGGTAATGGACGGCGTAGTGGATCTGGGCATTATCGGCGAGAACGTGCTGGAAGAAGAGATGCTGAACCGCCGCGCGCAGGGCGAAGACCCGCGTTATTTCACGCTGCGTCGCCTGGATTTTGGCGGTTGCCGCCTGTCACTGGCCATGCCGGTTGACGACGCGTACAGCGGCCCGCAGGGCCTGAACAATGCCCGTATCGCCACCTCCTATCCTCACCTGTTAAAACAGTATCTCGACAAGCAAGGCGTCAACTTTAAATCCTGTTTATTAAACGGCTCGGTAGAAGTGGCACCGCGTGCCGGTCTGGCCGACGCGATCTGCGACCTGGTCTCCACCGGCGCGACGCTGGAAGCGAATGGCCTGCGCGAAGTCGAAGTGATTTATCGCTCAAAAGCCGTGCTGATTCAGCGCGACGGCGAGATGCCAGCCGCCAAGCAGGAGCTGATCGATAAAATGATGACCCGCATCCAGGGCGTGATCAAAGCGCGTGAATCGAAATACATCATGTTACACGCGCCAAGCGAGCGTCTGGAAGACGTGATCAGCCTGTTGCCGGGTGCCGAACGTCCGACGGTCCTGCCGCTGGCGGGCGATGTCAGCCGCGTGGCGATGCACATGGTGAGCAGCGAGACGCTGTTCTGGGAAACCATGGAAAAACTTAAAGCGCTGGGTGCCAGTTCTATTCTGGTGTTGCCAATCGAAAAAATGCTGGAGTAAGCGATGAGCAAAATCATGACGCCCGTGAACTGGCAAGCGTGCAGCCGCGAGGAACAACAGGCGCTGCTGGCGCGCCCCGCGCTCTCCTCATCTGACAGCATCAGTCAGATTGTGCGCGACGTGTTGGTCAGGGTGAAAGACGACGGTGACGCGGCGTTACGTGAATTCAGCGCGCGCTTTGACAAGGTCGACGTAAAAACGCTGCGCGTCACACCGCAGCAGATTCAGGCCGCCAGCGATCGTCTTGGTGACGAACTGAAGCAGGCGATGGCAGTAGCCATTGGCAATATTGAAACCTTTCACCGTGCGCAGATCTTACCGCCGGTGGATGTGGAAACGCAGCCCGGCGTGCGCTGTCAGCAAATTACGCGCCCGGTACAATCCGTCGGTTTGTATATTCCTGGCGGTTCTGCCCCGCTGTTCTCTACCGTGTTGATGTTGGCGACGCCTGCACGCATTGCCGGTTGCGGTCGCGTCGTGCTGTGTTCGCCTCCGCCCATTGCGGATGAAATTCTCTACGCAGCGCAGCTCTGCGGGGTGGAAGAGGTGTTTCAGGTCGGTGGTTCACAGGCGATTGCCGCCCTGGCCTTTGGCACGGAAAGCATTCCTAAGGTGGACAAAATTTTCGGCCCGGGCAATGCCTGGGTGACCGAGGCCAAACGTCAGGTGAGCCAGCGTCTTGATGGCGCGGCGATTGATATGCCCGCCGGTCCGTCGGAAGTGCTGGTGATTGCCGATGAAGGTGCGACGCCGGCTTTCGTTGCCTCTGACCTGCTGTCACAGGCGGAACACGGCCCCGATTCGCAGGTGATTCTGCTGACGCCTTCCCAGGCGCTGGCTGAGCGCGTCGCTGACGCGGTTGAAGAACAGCTGGCCCAGTTGCCGCGCGCCGCGACTGCCCGGCAGGCGCTGGAAAGCAGCCGTCTGATCGTGGCCCAGGATATGCAACAGTGCCTCGACATTTCCAACCGATATGGCCCGGAGCATCTGATTCTGCAAACCCGCGCGCCACGGGACCTGGTCGAACACATCACCAGCGCCGGTTCGGTTTTTCTGGGAGACTGGTCGCCGGAATCAGCGGGTGACTATGCATCCGGTACCAACCACGTGCTGCCCACCTATGGCTACACCGCCACCAGCTCCAGCCTGGGCCTGGCCGACTTTCAGAAACGCATGACCGTGCAGGAACTGACACCGCAGGGCTTCCTGAACCTGGCAGCGACCATCGAAACTCTGGCGGCGGCCGAACAGCTGCATGCCCATAAAAATGCCGTTACGTTGCGCGTTGCCGCACTCAAGGAGCAAGCATGAGTCAGGATATTGAACAGCTGGCACGGGCTAACGTGCGGGCACTGACGCCCTATCAGTCCGCCCGACGCCTGGGCGGCAATGGTGATGTCTGGCTGAACGCTAACGAGTTCCCGCTGCCGGTGCCCTTTGAGCTGTCGCAGCAAACCCTGAATCGCTACCCGGAATGCCAGCCGAAACAGGTGATCACGCGTTATGCGGCCTATGCCGGTCTCACGCCAGAGCAGGTGCTGGTCAGCCGTGGTGCAGATGAAGGCATTGAACTGCTGATGCGCGCATTTTGTGAGCCGGGGAAAGATGCCATTCTTTTCTGCCCACCGACCTATGGCATGTACAGCGTCAGTGCCGAAACCATCGGCATTGAATACCGTACCGTTCCGGCGCTGAAAGACTGGCAGTTGAACCTGCCCGCGATTGCCGAGCAGCTCGACGGTGTGAAAGTGGTCTACATGTGCAGCCCAAATAACCCCACCGGTAATTTGATCGACCAGGACGATATCCGTCAGTTGCTGGCGATGACCGCCGGAAAAGCGCTGGTCGTCGCGGACGAAGCCTATATTGAGTTTTGCCCCCAGGCGACGCTCGCGGGCTGGTTAAAGGATTATCCGCACCTGGTGATTCTGCGTACCTTATCGAAAGCTTTTGCGCTGGCTGGCCTGCGCTGTGGCTTTACCCTGGCGAATAAGCCGGTCATCGATTTGCTCATGAAAGTGATTGCGCCCTATCCGCTTGCCACACCGGTCGCCGACGTCGCGGGCCAGGCCCTGAGCGAGGAAGGCGTTGCCCTGATGCGCCAGCACGTGGAAGAGCTGAATGCCAATCGCCGCTGGCTGTTTGAGCAGTTACCACAGATTCGCGCCGTAGAGCAGGTTTTTCCCAGCGAAACCAACTATATTTTGGTGCGCTTTACTGACTCGCCGCGGGTCTTTAAAACCTTGTGGGATCAGGGCATTATTTTGCGTGACCAAAACAAGAATCCCGGCCTTGCAGGCTGTCTGCGTATCTCTGTGGGAACCCGAACAGAGTGCGAACGCCTGATCGCCGCGCTGCAAGCCTTATCTCTGGAGTAAGCATGAGTCAGAAGACCCTTTTTATTGACCGCGATGGCACGATTATCTCTGAACCTCCGCAGGATTTTCAGGTGGATCGCATGGATAAGCTGGCATTTGAGCCGGATGTGGTGCCCGCGCTGCTGGCGCTTCAGGACGCAGGCTATCAGCTGGTGATGATCACCAATCAGGACGGTCTGGGCACGGACAGTTTTCCTCAGGCCGATTTTGATGGCCCGCACAATCTGATGATGCAGATCCTGAACTCGCAGGGCATTCGCTTTAGCGACATTTTGATCTGCCCACATAAGCCAGACGATCACTGCGACTGCCGCAAGCCAAAAACCAAAATGGTGGAAGCCTGGCTGGCAGAGGGCGCACTCGACATCACGCAAAGCTATGTGATTGGCGATCGCCAGACCGATATTCAACTGGCCGAGAACATGGGCATTCAGGGCATTCGCTACGGCACAGAAGGTCAGGACTGGAAAGCCATTCAGCAACAGCTGACACAACGCGATCGCTATGCACTGGTACAGCGCAACACCAAAGAAACCCAGGTGCGCGTCGAGGTCTGGCTGGACCGTGAAGGCGGTAGCAAGATCAATACCGGTGTGGGGTTCTTTGACCACATGCTGGATCAGATTGCCGTACACGGCGGCTTTCGCATGAACATCGAAGTAAAAGGCGACCTGTACATTGACGATCACCACACGGTTGAAGATACCGGTCTGGCACTGGGTGAAGCACTGCTGAAAGCCCTGGGCGATAAACGCGGCATTGGTCGTTTTGGCTTTGTGCTGCCAATGGACGAATGCCTGGCGCGCTGCGCGCTGGATATTTCCGGTCGTCCGCATATCGAATTCAAAGCGGAATTCAGCTACCAGCGCGTGGGCGATCTCAGCACGGAGATGGTGGAACATTTCTTCCGTTCGCTGTCCTACGCCATGATGAGCACCCTGCACCTGAAGACGAAAGGTAAAAACGACCACCACCGTGTGGAAAGCTTGTTCAAAGCCTTTGGCCGTACGCTGCGTCAGGCCATTCGCGTTGAGGGAAATACCCTGCCGAGCTCGAAAGGAGTGCTCTAATGAACGTGGTGATCCTGGATACGGGCTGTGCCAACCTGTCATCGGTAAAGTGGGCCGTTGAACGTCTGGGCTACGCGCCAGAGGTCAGCCGCCATCCTGACGTGGTGCTGCGCGCCGATAAGCTGTTTCTGCCGGGCGTAGGCACGGCGCAGGCCGCCATGAATCAGTTAGAAGCGCGCGAGCTTATTGAGCTGGTCAAAGCCTGTACGCAACCGGTATTAGGTATTTGTCTGGGGATGCAACTGCTGGGCAGCCACAGCGAAGAGAACGGCGGCGTGCCGACGCTGGGCATTATCGACCAGCCGGTTTCGCTGATGGATACTCAGGGATTGCCGCTGCCGCACATGGGCTGGAACCAGATTACCTCGCAGGCCGGAAATCATCTGTTTCGCGGCATCGATGAAGGCAGCTATTTCTACTTCGTCCACAGCTATGCCATGCCGGTAAACGCCAGCACCATTGCCCAGTGTCACTATGGCCAGGCCTTTACCGCCGCAGTGCAGAAAGATAATTTCTTTGGCGTGCAGTTCCACCCGGAACGCTCTGGCAAAGTGGGCGCACAGTTGCTGAAAAACTTCCTGGAGATGTAATGATTATCCCCGCATTAGATTTAATCGATGGCAAGGTCGTGCGCCTGCATCAGGGTGATTATGCGCAACAGCGTGATTACGGCAGCGATCCCCTGCCCCGTTTGCAGGACTACGCAGGCCAGGGCGCAACGGTATTGCACCTTGTTGACCTGACCGGTGCCAAAGACCCGGCTAAACGCCAGATTGCCTTACTGAAAAACCTGCTCAACGGCGTAAATGCGATCGTGCAGGTTGGCGGTGGTATTCGTACCCGGGATGACGTAAAAGCGTTGCTGGATGCGGGCGCCAGCCGGGTCGTTGTCGGTTCAACCGCCGTTAAACAGCCCGAGGACGTCAAAGCCTGGTTTCAGGAATTTGGCCCCGAGGCCATCGTGCTGGCGCTGGACGTCCGTATTGATGCGGCGAACCGTAAAGACATCGCCATCAGCGGCTGGCAGGAAGCGGCCGGTGTGACGCTGGAAGAGGTGATCGAACAGTTTCAGCCCGTTGGCCTCAGGCATGTCCTCTGCACGGATATTTCCCGCGACGGTACGCTCAGCGGTTCGAATGTGGAACTGTATAAAGAAGTGACCGCGCGCTTTCCGCAGATTGCGTTTCAGTCGTCGGGCGGTATTGGTGAACTCAGTGATATTGCCGCCTTACGCGGCAGTGGCGTTCAGGGCGTGATTGTCGGGCGTGCGCTGCTGGAAGGTAAATTTACGGTTTCGGAGGCAATAGCATGCTGGCAAAACGGATAATTCCCTGTCTTGATGTGCGTGACGGTCAGGTGGTGAAAGGCGTTCAGTTTCGTAATCACGAAATTATCGGTGATATCGTGCCGCTGGCCCAGCGCTATGCGGAAGAAGGGGCCGACGAACTGGTATTTTATGATATCACCGCCTCATCGGATGACCGTGTGGTGGATAAAAGCTGGGTTTCGCGCGTCGCTGAGGTTATCGATATTCCTTTCTGCGTGGCGGGCGGGATTAAAACCCCGGAAGATGCAGCCCGGATTCTGGAGTTTGGTGCGGATAAAATCTCCATCAACTCCCCTGCCCTGGCCGATCCTTCCTTGATCACCCGGCTGGCCGACCGCTTTGGCGTGCAGTGCATCGTAGTGGGCATTGATACCTGGTTCGATGATGCCATCGGCAAATATCATGTTAATCAGTACACGGGCGATGAATCCCGGACGCGGGTCACCCAATGGGAAACGCGCGACTGGGTGCAGGAAGTGCAGAAGCTTGGCGCAGGTGAGATTGTGCTGAACATGATGAACCAGGACGGCGTGCGCAATGGCTATGACCTGGTACAGCTAAAGACAATGCGTGAAGTGTGCAAGGTCCCGCTTATCGCCTCCGGTGGCGCAGGTACCATGGCCCACTTCCTTGAGGCCTTTGAACAGGCCAACGTTGACGGTGCCCTTGCGGCATCGGTGTTTCACAAACAGATTATTAATATCGGCGAGCTGAAACGCTTTCTGATCGACAACGGTGTGGAGATTCGCGCGTGTTAACTGAACAACAGTTGTCCCGGTTAGACTGGGAAAAGACCCAAGGCATGATGCCCGTTATCGTCCAGCACAGCGTATCTGGCGAAGTTCTGATGCACGGTTATATGAACCAGGATGCGCTGAAGAAAACCCTGCAGGACGGTAACGTGACGTTTTTTTCACGCACCAAAAACCGGCTGTGGACCAAAGGTGAAACCTCTGGTCACTTTTTGCAGGTCGTCAGCATTACGCCGGACTGTGACAACGACACGTTGCTGGTGCTGGCGAACCCGATTGGCCCAACCTGTCATCTTGGCACGTCCAGTTGCTTCTCGCCTGCAGCCCCTGACTGGACGTTCCTCTATCAGCTGGAACAACTGCTGGCGTCACGCAAAAGCGCCGATCCGGACAGCTCTTACACCGCGAAACTCTATGCCAGTGGCACCAAGCGCATCGCGCAGAAAGTCGGTGAAGAAGGCGTGGAAACCGCACTGGCGGCGACGGTGAACGATCGTGAAGAGCTGACCAATGAAGCCTCGGATCTGATCTATCACCTGCTGGTACTCCTGCAGGACCAGGCGTTAGACTTCAGCACGATTATCAGTAATCTGCGCGCCCGTCATAAGTAGATTGTCCTCTCTGCTGCTCCTCCGTTAGGGCGGACAGCAGCGTTACAAAAAGGCGCGGTGGCGCCTTTTTTATTAAAACGGAAAAGCCGATGCTCAGTACCCATGAAAAATTGATCGCGCTGCTCGATCAACATCAGGCACGTTACCGGCTGGTCGCCCATCAGCCCAGCGGCAAATGTGAAGCCGTCGCACAACTCCGCGGCACCGATGTCGGTCAGGGTGCAAAGGCGCTGGTGTGCCATGTCAAAGGCAATGGGGTTAAACAGCATGTGCTGGCGGTGTTGCCGGCCGACCAGCAGGCGGACCTGTCCAAAGTGGCTGCGGCAGTGGGTGGACGCCGAGCCTCACTCGCCTCACCGGCGGAAGTGGACAGTCTTACCGGCTGTGTATTTGGTGCTATTCCGCCATTCAGCTTTCATCCCGATTTACTGCTGATTGTCGATCCGCTGCTGTTTGAACGTTACGATGAGATTGCGTTTAATGCGGGCGTACTTGACCACTCCGTCATCCTGAACACCCAGGATTACCGTGCACTTTGTGGGGCTAACACTGTGAAAATCATCCTCTAATTGCCATCACCCCGGTCGAAAGGTACTCTGCGTAATACAACATTACGACAACAGAAGATCTTAACTATGGCAACGAAAACCCTCAAAACCCGCCTGCGCGCTGCGCTGGCACTGGCCGTGCTTGCCGGTTGTGCGTTCGGCGCACAGGCAAAAATCGAACAGGTCCGCTTCGCCGTCGATCCCACCTATCCGCCTTTCGAATCAAAAACCCCGCAGGGCAAACTGGTGGGGTTCGATATCGACTTAGGCAACGCCCTGTGTGCACAGATGCAGGCGAAGTGCGTGTGGGTGGAAAGTCAGTTCGACGGCATGATCCCGGCACTCAAAGCCCGTAAATTCGATGCCATCCTGTCTGACATGGGCATTACAGAAGAGCGTTTGAAGCAAATCGACTTTACCCAGCCGCTTTACGATACCCACACTCAGCTTATCGCACGCAAAGGTTCTGGCCTGTTACCGACGCCAGAGTCGCTCAAAGGGAAAACGGTTGGTGTAGAACAGGGCACGGTGCAGGAACGTTATGCCCGCGCCAAATGGCAGCCGCATGGCGTCACCGTGGTGCCTTACGGCGATCAGGCTCAGGTGGAAAGCGATTTAGTAGCCGGACGCCTTGACGCAGTCTTTACCGATGCCGCGCAGGCCGCCAATGGTTTTCTGAAGCAGCCGCAGGGCAAAGATTTTGCGCTCGCAGGCCCGATTGTTCAGGACCCCATTATCGGTCCAGGCACGGCTATTGGCCTGCGCAAAGATGACACCGAGCTGAAAACGGCGCTGGATAATGCCTTTGATGAAATCAAGAAAAACGGCACCTTTGATAAGATTCAGAAGCACTATTTCTCGACCGACATTTCCATTCAAAAGTAAGGTCATGAAGGGCATTTTCGCCCTTCGGCCTCTGCAGGGCTATACTCAATGACTTTATGGGCAGCGCTTGCTGCCCTGAACCGACAAAAGGACATTAACACGGTATGTACCAACAACATCACCCCTTGTTAAGCGCCTCTCTCGGCACCCAGCGTGAAATCATCAGTTTTCATTTTGGCGATGACCCTACGCGACAGGTTTATATCCAGGCAGCCTTGCATGGGGATGAAATACCCGGCATGGCTGTCGCGTGGTTTTTGAAACAGCGTTTGCAAACCCTGGAGTCCGCCGGACGGTTGAAAGCGTCGTTTACGCTGATCCCGGTTTCTAATCCTCTGGCGCTCAGCCAGCACTGGCATGGCACCCATTTAGGGCGATTTCATACCCAGACCGGACAAGACTTTAACCGTAAGTTTCCGTCGCTTGGCGCCTCGCTGGCTAATGAACTGGCCACTGTCCTGACGCCAAACGAAACCCAGAACAAGCGGCTGATTCGCGATGCGATCGATCGCCACTACCGTGATACCGTGCCCAAAACGGAGCTTGAAGCACAGCGTTTCACGCTGATGCGCATGGCCAGCCAGGCTGATTTAATGATCGACCTGCATTGCGACTGGGAAGCCCTGCCGCATCTGTATACCACGCCTCATGCGTGGCCGGAGGTTGAACCGCTGGCACGCTGGTTAGGCAGTGAAGTTCAACTGCTGGCGCAAATTTCCGGCGGAGAGCCATTCGATGAAGCCTGTTGTGAACCCTGGCTGACGCTGGCTGACCGCTTTGGCGAACAGTTTCCGATGCCGCAGGGCTTGTTACCTGTGACGCTTGAACTTCGGGGCGTGCGCGACGTGTCACCAGAGCAGGCGGAGCAGGATGCCGATGCGATTATCAGCGCGCTACAGGAATCGGGCTACATTACCGCCAGTGAGGCTGCCGTTTCTGTCGAGGTCGCGGCACCGGTTATCGGCGGTGATGAGTTGGTGTCGGTCGCCAGCGGCGGTGAAGATGTAGTAGGCGTTGACGAGAGCGGTACCGGACTCGGCGCTCCGGGTGTGGCAACGAGCATTGAAAGCAGCATTATTAAACAGCGTCATATCGAAGGGACATCCGCCCTGTCGCCTGCGCTGAAAAATCCCCCTACTCCGCTTGCGGGTTGCGAATATGTTCACTCGCCGGTGTCGGGACTGATTCTGCATCGTAAACCTCTGGGTGCGCTTATCAGGCCAGGTGAAGTGGTGGCGGAGATTGTCGATCCGGTAACGGACCATATCACACCACTGGTGGCGGAGTTCGGTGGGATACTTTATGCCCGTCACTGGGCCAGATTTGCCACTGCAGGGATGTTGGTGTTGAGGCTGGCGGGAGAGAAGTCGGTGAGGAGTGGGGATTTGTTGGTGGGGTAAAAGTGCGAAAATCTCAATAAGTTAACGTTCAAGGGAAATATTATCAAATATAACAACAGAATAAATGATAAATTCTGTTGTTATATTTTAGATATTGTAAAATTCGTTTTAAAAGAAAAGCTTTCAAATGTAAATCATTTAAAAAATATTAACAAGGGAAAAGGTTAGCTCAGGTATTCTTAATACTCATGATACACCGCAGCAAATATTGCCACTAGAAAATGCGAGTGATAACGACAATTTCACTTTTAAACAACAATGAATCAAAAATAAACCTGCCGTTATATCTTTAATTAACCACTAACCATTTCAGATCTACTTTTCTGAGAAAGCGTCAAGTTCAGTCCATGTTTTATTATTTAAATCAAATTTACACAAGCTATTTACACCATGTTTTTTTGCATACACAAACACACGCTCATCGTACCCTTTATCCCAGGGCGCAGCAAAATTCCAGTCACGTGGATTAAATGATGCGACTCCATTAATAGTAGGTAATTTTATTATCTGCGATATCATCATTGCAGTCACATTGTGCGCATACATAGAATTCACCCACTCAGGAAAGCCTGGGATTGTCATTTGTTCTTTAAAGTTCGACACATAAAATACATGACAGTATTCTGGAGGCGCAGGAATATCAGCGATGCGTCTATCTTCCACTTTTCTGTCAAAATGCAAATATGGCGTTGTCAATTCACCTATAATAATCACAAGGGACAAAACGACAAAAAAGGATTTAGTGAATTTTTGAGTGTCGATATATTTACCAACTACAATTAATACTGGTAATGAAAGGACCATCAAAAAAACTGACACAGCATTCAATGCTTGAGCGCCGGGTATAAAGCTATACACATAGTACCAAAGAGAAAAGCCATTAATCTTAACAACGAGAAAGCAACCAATTAAGGATGAAACACCAGTAAGAAGAAAATAACTATTTTCCTTATCATCAGTTTTTTTACTAAAGCAGAACAACGCCACGATAAAAAGACCGAAAATCAGAGGAGAAAAGCCAACATTATAATACTCTCCCCATGGTTGATAGCCGGGGTAGAAAAACGCAAACACATGCCTGAGTAATACGCCATAAATATAGTTATCAAAACCTACCTGAATCAACTCAAGTGGAACTATTAAATTTGCTGACACTGAGGAGTAATTTCTAACACCGACTTCCAGGGATTTAGGATAATAAGCCCAAACAAATGGAAGCAGCGATACTACAAAAACAACAAAAACAACAAAAACAACAAAACTTGATGATTTTAAACTTAAGAAACTTTTAAACCATTCTAAGATGATTTTTGGTTTTGAAAAAGCAAAAACTATAAACACTATCATTAAAAATAGAGCATAAAACCAGGCGATGTAAAAACAAGTGATTGTCATCGCACCATAGAAAAGACCAAAGGCGCACCCACTTAATGTGGTTGATAATTTACTATACTTTTGATTGACGCCATGCAGATAATTAAGCAAAAATATTGTGAGTACGGGTAAAAAATAAACGCTCATTAATTGCAAACGTTGGTTATGACTAACTAAAGAACTAAAAAGAACAAACACACAAGAAATTAGAAGCGACGTTTCGAAGCGAAACGCTAATTTTCTTCTGGTTAGTATATAAATTGAAATAAAGCCAATGCCACTTAGTGTAATTGTAGTAAGAACAACAGACAAGAAAATGTCATTAACAAAAATCCTTATAAAAGAAAAAATCACCCCGATTAAAAAATACCCATCGGTTTGCGCAATCGTTCTTGTGTAAGGATAAAAATAGCCCACATCATGCCACTGTGAATAACCTGCCCATACATTTTTCCAGTGCTCCAGTATCGCTGACATGATAACCATGTCATAGCGATCACCGGGCAACATACTGAAAGAGTTGAAAATCAACTGCCTATAGGCCAGAGAAATTGATAATATGCCGAAAATCATAGTTACAGCCAGAAAAAGAAGCTTTTTTGTCACCTCTTTTCCTGGCCGACCAGAGAATGTATCGCTAGCACCAAAGTATTTATTCATATTTTTTAAAAACATTTTTCAACCTGTCACTTATAAACCCAATGTTTGATTAAAAAGAATCCATTAATAGCTACCAGAGGTAATGAAAATATCTTACCAACAAGTGGCATATTTAATAACATCTGGAATACAAACACCGTAGAAAGAGTTAGTAGGTAATTAATTGCAACAACGACCATAAAACGTATTAGTGCCCGATGAGAGTAACTGGCCCTGAAGGTTACTCTCGTATGTAGAAAAAAATTAACAATGAGACCGACAGTAAATCCACATGTAGCAGCAATCAAATAATTGATACCTGACAACAGGAGCAATTGCATTAAACCAATATCAATCACAGCGCAAGTAAGTCCTACCATGACGTATATCATAAACATTTTTGAAACTATCATTTTTTTCAATCTTTAGATGCCTGGCGTGTATGTATTGGTCTTTGTGGCATTGACGATATATCATATGAGAGAAATGCCAAAATTAACTGCAAACCCATAAGCGCAGGCATTGCAGCAAGCATCACCGTCCCTGCCGTTGTAGGGTTAACGGACTGGAAGGAAAGTAACCAGTGATATCCACCAAATATTACTCCAAAAGTAAATAGTATGATACCTACTGGTAACTCAATAGAAGCAAGAGACATATCACGCAAGTAATAGTTGTAAAAAATACGTTTTAAACCATTACGAACATGTTTCGCAAAAAATTCGCCTATGATTTTTGAAATCTTAAGATTGCTGATTTCGTCACCATATTTTGCTTCCATAGGAATATCTATAACCATAGCGCGAACGGTGTTTAATCTAAACAGCATATCTGTTTCGAAGAAATATCGCTTGCTGATTTTATGAAACGGCAATTGACGAGCAACTTCAGCATGAATAGCGGTGTAGCCATTGGTCGGATCAAAAAGATTCCAGTAACCTGAAGATAGTTTACACATAAGAGAAAGCATGGCATTGCCGAAAAGGCGTACTTTAGGCATTGAACGCACTTTTTCGAGGTTAAAGAAACGGTTACCTTTCGTATAATCGGCATCTCCATCAATAATTGGAGCACAGAATTCCTGAATGAGAGCAGGGTCCATTTGACCATCGCTATCAATTTTCACCAAAATATCCATACCGTCTTTAATGGCTGCTTGATAGCCGGTCATCACCGCACCACCCACTCCTTGATTAGTTTCATGTTTGATAACAGAAACACGAGAGTCTTTGCATTCATGTATAACAAAGTCGCCCGATTTATTTGGGCAACAATCGTCTACAACATAAATCTTGGTAACTTCAGGGCCAATATCATTAATAACACTTAAAATATGATTTTCAGCTTTATAGGTTGGTATTATAACAGCTATTTTGGTATATTTATTCAAGGTATCACCTATAGTTATAGCCTATTCCAATAGGACTTTATTCCAGAGTAATTACGATCCTTCCTAAGATAATGATACTAAAACCCAAGCAACATTACCGATATAGATAAAAGCAAGTCGATTTTGAAGCCGCACTTAAGCTCCTCTTAATTAGCAGCGCACCGCTAAATTAAAGCATTATTCTCTATTAAAAAACACAAACAATGCCTCTACTCCTTAATAGTTTATAGATCACTCTTTAAACCGCATAAATATAGTGTTTTATCAAACAAGGAAAAACTTAATACACTTATCTTTTAAATTTGAGAACGAAGGCAACTGCTATTCCTGACAGACAGTAGTTTCTTATCTTTTCTTAATGAAAAACATAACTGGCAATCTCAAATTATACAGGACAATATACTTAAAGTAACACGCCTATAGCAAAAATGATTACATAACATCTCGTGCATTCAATATTTTCCTACTTTCAATTAATTTTTTAAATTATTATTTAAAAAAATAAAATAACATTATTAAAAACCAATCGTAAGAAAATTAATATTTAGAAAATTAACCATCTTAATGAAAATTCTTTTCAAAAAAAGCCCCATTCCTGGGGCTATTTTTAGTAATTACAACCATTCAGTGTGGAACACACCGTCTTTATCAATACGCTTATAAGTGTGAGCACCAAAATAGTCACGTTGTGCCTGAATCAGGTTGGCAGGCAGAACCTCTGAACGATAGCTGTCATAGTAAGCAATTGCGGCTGAGAAAGTTGGTGTTGGAATCCCGTTCTGTACGGCATAAGCAACCACATCACGCAGCGCCTGTTGGTACTGGTCAGCAATATCCTTGAAGTAAGGCGCCAGCAGCAGGTTAGCGATGCCTGTATTCTCTGCATACGCATCCGTAATTTTTTGCAGGAATTGCGCACGGATAATACAGCCAGCACGGAAAATTTTCGCGATTTCACCATACTGCAGATCCCAGTTATTCTCGTCTGATGCTGCACGCAGCTGCGAAAAGCCCTGTGCGTAAGAAACGATTTTACCCAGATACAGAGCGCGACGAACTTTTTCAATGAATTCAGCTTTATCACCGGTAAAGGCTTTAGCCTGAGGTCCGCTCAGAACTTTTGAGGCAGCAACACGCTGAGTCTTCAGTGAAGAGAGATAGCGCGCAAACACCGATTCGGTAATCAGCGACAGCGGCTCACCGAGATCGAGCGAACTCTGGCTGGTCCATTTACCCGTACCTTTGTTGGCTGCTTCATCAAGAATGACATCAACCAGGTAGTGACCTTCTTCATCTTTCTTAGTGAAGATGTCCTTGGTGATATCGATCAGATAACTACTCAGTTCACCGTTATTCCACTCAGTGAAGGTTTCGGCCAATTCTTCATTGTTAAGGCCGAGCGCCCCTTTCAGCAGAGCATAAGCCTCAGCAATCAGCTGCATATCGCCATATTCGATACCGTTATGAACCATCTTGACGTAATGACCAGCCCCGTCCGGACCGATATAAGAGACGCAAGCCTCACCGTCTTCAGCACGCGCAGCAATTTTATCAAGGATAGGCGCAACCAGCTCATACGCTTCTTTCTGACCACCAGGCATGATTGAAGGGCCTTTCAGTGCCCCCTCTTCGCCGCCAGAAACACCGGTACCGATGAAGTTGAAACCCTGATCTGAAAGCTCTTTATTGCGACGGATGGTATCTTTATAGAAAGTATTACCCCCATCGATCAGGATATCGCCCTTATCAAGGTGTGGAGTCAGAGAAGCAATCGTTTTATCTGTTGCTTCACCGGCTTGTACCATCAGAAGGATACGACGCGGTTTTTCCAGTGAATCAACAAACTCTTCAACGGTGTAGAACGGCGCAAGCTTCTTGCCTGGATTATCAGCAATCACTTCATCTGTCTTCTCGCGTGAACGGTTGAAGACAGAAACGGTGTAACCACGGCTCTCAATGTTAAGAGCGAGGTTGCGTCCCATTACTGCCATACCTACTACGCCGATCTGTTGCTTGGACATTACATACTCCTGTCTGTGGTCTTGCGCGGTGTTACCAGTAACACCATTCAGTAAGTGACCGATATATTAACTCAGGATAGCCGATAAAAGGTAATGATTGGTGCGGTTGCTGCATGAAATAATCTGAAAATAAATCACAAATTTAACAGTGATTTATAGAGTTTTGTGTAACTATCAATCATCTTATCAGCAGTAAAAAGGGATTCAAAACGTTCGTGGGCAGCCTCTCCATAGCGTCTCGCTTGATCCGGATTGTTCCAAATTTCATCCATTGCATTTCTAAGTGCTTTAGGATCGGATGGAGAAACAACAAGCCCTGTAACACGATCGATATTAATGTATGTTGTTCCAGTCCCTATCTCACTCGATATCAGCGGCTTGGAGTATAAAGCGCCTTCTAATAATGAAATCCCAAAGGCCTCAGACCGAAGATGCGAAGGAAATACCAGACAAGAACAAAGTTGTAAAAGAGCAGATTTATCGCTGTCTTCCAATGCTCCAAGGAAATTTATATTATCGACTTTTAACTGTTGTGCCTGGGCCTTAAGTTCTGCTTCGATCGGCCCAGCACCTACAACCACAATTGGAAAGTGGCTGTTTTCAGCTGCTTCGATGAGAATATGCAACCCTTTATAGTAGCGAAACGTTCCGATAAATAGAAAGAAACCATCTGGGTATCTTGCTTGCCACTTCGCCAGCACAGTCTGGTCATTATTTTGATAAAACTGTTTATCAAGACCGTAAGGAATGACTTCAACTTTATCTTTATATTGCTGAAGTACAGGACTACTTTCAACATAATTGGGTGAGGCTGCTACAATACGATCTACGCTTTTTAAAAAGCGATTCATCAAAGGCGCATAAAGCTTCAAGAGCAATTTTTGTTTGACGATATCTGAATGATAGCTTACTACACAAGGCTTGCTTATCCCTGCGGCAAAGTGCATACAGTCCATAAAAGGATATGGAAAATGGTAATGGATAATATCGACTTGTTGCGCGAGTTTTTTAAATTCTTTTATAGCTGAAAGTGAAAAAGGTGTAGACGCGAATTCACATAGCGTGCGGACACGATATATTGAATGGTGACCATATTGCGCTTTACTTTCGGCAAAATCAGGACTATGTGTAAAAACTGTTGCTTGAATATTTTCTTTTACACCACCTTCAGCAAGTTGATAAATGACTTGCTCAATTCCACCGAAAGTATCCGGATAATAGGTTTTATAACAGTGTAGAACTTTAATCATATAAATTTGGCAACCTGCTCATAGGCTTCAATTGTTTTATCTGCGCACACCGACCACGAAAATCTTTTCGCTTGAACGAGCCCTTTTTCGATCATTAACTGCTTTTGTTCAGCATCGTCAATCATCATTTGAATATAGGAGGTCAATTTAATAACATCCTCCGGATCATGCATCAAAGCGGCCTCACCGACAACCTCCGGGAGCGATGTTGCATTAGAACAAATTACGGGTGTACCCGAAGCCATTGCTTCTAGCACAGGAAGGCCAAAACCTTCATATATAGAGGGGAATATAAAACTTGTCGCGGCACTATACAGAAAAGGTAAGTCCTGGCCTGGCACAAAGCCAAGATATTTTAGCCAGCCCTCACGCTCACCTTTAGTAAATAACCTGAACAGCTCTTCATTCTCCCAGCCTTTATATCCACTTATTACCAGTGGGAAGCTTTTTTTAACGACTACAGGTAATCGGTCATATGCGTTTAATAAGGTGAGAATGTTTTTTCTTGGCTCAATTGTACCTGTATAAAGAAAGAATTGTCGCGGTTTGAGATTATATTTATTTAGAGTAAACTCAACTTCTGCGGAAGACCTGGGATGAAAATCTTTATTACAGGCTAAGGGAGCCACGACAATGTTGTCTGGGATAATACCAAAAAATTCACACAACTCACGTTTAGTGTAATAAGAATCAGTAATAAGAACTGAAGCGCGAGAAACTGTATTCCTAAGCTCCTTTTGCATCAAATGCACGCGTCCTGCGGGATGAAATTGCGGCCAGTGAAAAACGGACAGATCATGAAAAGTTGCAACACAATGCGGAACGCGCGGGGGTAAATAATAATTAGGGCTGTGGAATATATGATGTTTAAACTTTTTTAGCACTAACGATTTCATCAATGGAAAAGTAAGCCGATACATCTCACTGACAGCTTTGCTTTTTTGTAACTTTCGTTTAAGAGACTGTACTGACTGGCCAGATTCACTGGCGACTGCCAGCGAATCTGCTACCCTGGTCCCGTGAAGATATGTTAATTCAATTTTTTCTTCACGCTGCTGAATTTCTTTAGCAAGCTCAAACGCGTAACGGCCAATACCTGTAAGAGGATATTTAATACAATCCGTTGAAAAAACGACGTTTAGTTTTTTGCTTCCAGCATCCATTTCAGCGTTTCTCTAAAAAGTATTTTTGGCTGAGGTCCGTTTATTAAACTATCTAACAAAGTAACGTCACCACAAAGTTCTTTAATTTCATTAGCTCTGACGAATTGAGGATTAATTTCAACACGAATTTTATAGAGGCACAACTCTTCACAAATATTAATTACTTCGCGAAGGGAATACATTTCTCCAGATGCTACGTTTACTGTATTACCAAACGCTTTTGAATGCAGGAGTGATGTGTAACTTTTGACAAGAGAACGGACATCAGAAAAATCTCTCCAAACGTCAATATTACCGAGCTCAATAACATCCTTACGCTCCCGGAAGTGTTTAACAATTTTTGGGATAAGAAAGTTTTCAGCCTGACCTACACCTGTATAATTAAAGGGTCGCGTAATTACGATTGGAAGCTTATCCATGAACAACTTTGCCATGTATTCCATAGCAAGCTTACTGACGGCATAGTCATTAGCTGGATTAGCCAGCACGCTTTCACTCAATTCCCCTGGCGTATTGTTACCATAAACATTAGCGCTACTGGCAATTAATATAGCCTCAGGTTTTTCTGCAGTGTTTACTAATGCCTGAAGTAAATTTCGTGTACCGCAAAGGTTTACTTGATAAAACGCAGTGGGGTCTGCATGACCAACGAAAGCGATGGCAGCAAGATGAACCACAATATGAGGTGAGACCTTATCAATTGCGCGTTGTACATTTTCCGGATCGGTGAGATCAACCTGAATATATTTTTCGGAATCGTGAGCAGGTGTAGAACCCAGGCCATAAACGTCATATCCGGCAGCGGATAATTCCGCTGCCATATAATGGCCGGTAAAGCCCTTGATACCAGTGATCAGTGCTTTTTTGCCATTTGTCATCTTAGAAAGAGAATCCTTGTTTATTACGACGTAGATCTTCTTCAACCATCATTGCGCACAATTCTTCCAGGCTAGTTTTAGGTTCCCAACCCAGAATATCTTTCGCGCGTTGAGGATTACCGATCAATAACTCAACTTCAGCAGGACGGTAGAACTTAGGGTTGACCTTGACAACAACTTTATTCGTTGCAACATCGATCGCAACTTCCTGATCTTCCTTACCTTCGAAGCGTAATTCGATACCTGCGGCCTTAAATGCCATTGAAACAAAGTCACGAACAGTTTCAGTACGGTTAGTTGCCAGCACAAATGTATCTGGTTCCTCAGCCTGTAGCATTAACCACATACCTTCTACGTACTCTTTAGCGAAACCCCAGTCACGTTTCGCATCCATGTTACCTAACTCTAAAACATCAAGTTTACCAAGTTTAATCTTGGCAACGGAGTCAGTAATTTTACGCGTTACAAACTCCTGACCACGTAAAGGAGACTCGTGGTTGAAAAGAATGCCGCTTGAAGCAAAAATATCGTAACTTTCACGGTAGTTAATGGTCATCCAGTGTGCATACAGCTTGGCCACACCGTAAGGGCTGCGTGGGTAAAAAGGTGTATCTTCTTTCTGAGGAATCGCCTGTACTTTACCGAACATTTCAGATGTAGAAGCCTGGTAGAAACGGATTTTCGGGTTAACAATACGAATGGCTTCAAGTAGGTTGACGGGACCAATACCGGTAATTTCAGCAGTGGTTAATGGTTGATCGAACGAAACACCAACAAAGCTCTGAGCTGCCAGGTTATAGACTTCAGTTGCACCACTCTGCTGAAGGAGGCGAATACTTGAAGATAAATCAGTCAAATCATATTCCACGAGGTGGAGATTTGAATTATTTTTGATACCTAATTCTTCAATACGCCAAAAGTTTACTGAGCTTGTACGACGGTACGTGCCGTAAACTGTATAACCTTTATTCAAAAGCAACTCTGCCAGATATGCACCGTCTTGACCTGTAATACCTGTAATTATTGCAGTTTTATTACTCATAAACAATTCCACTTTTTTATGGGTTTGAAATTAATTTGAAAATTTACTATTTCAGAATAGAAGCTGCAGTTTCTGACCATTTTGTTGACTTATATTCAGCATTAATTTTCGCTTCTCTTTGCTGTATTTCATTTGGATTTTCAATGAAATATTTTATCTGATTTGCCCATCCTGGTACATCCCAGGGATCGATGTAATCTAGCAAATCTCCGGCAACCTCAGGCACAGACGCAGCAGAAGACGCCAGGCAATACTTACCAAATGCAAGGCTCTCTGCTACTGGCAGTCCCCACCCTTCATATAAGGATGGATAAACAGTAAACCAGCAGTTCTTATATAATTGAGTTAGCTCTGGATCTGAAACATTATTGAGCTGAATTATTTTACCTTTGATTCTCGGATCGAGGTTGAGGTCAGTAATAAAATCATTCATTCCCCATCCCGGCATGCCAACAAAGACCAGAAGAGGAAGGTTATCGATTTTGTTATCAATAAGACGAGTATAAGCCTTATAAAGAACCTCATGATTCTTTCTTCTTTCAATTGTTGAAACAAAAAGAATGTATTTTTTTTCCAAGATAGTTTTTACATCATCTGAAACTTCATAACTATCTTCAATTTCAGGCAGTTCACAACCTAGCTTAACGATAGTAAGTTTAGGAATTGGGGTTCCTAACTGTTTAAGCAAGTCATTTAAATCATCTCTTGAGCATTTTGAAATACAAAATATTTCATCAGCACACCAGGCAACATTCGAAAAATAATGTGAAAACTTACCAGCAACATCCCCGACACAGAGGTGTGGCAATTTAACGGGAATAACATCGTAGCAAAAAAGCTTTACCTTTAAGCTTATGTTTTTCTTAATTAAATATAAATATTGGAAATCTTTTTGATCCCAATCCAGGCCCAGAGAAATATATTCATCCCCATGACTGAAAGGATAATTCACTCCAGCTTCCGAATTCATTTTTTTTGGTTGCACAACTTGCGCTACAACACCTGGCTTAAAGAACTGTTTTAACGCTAATTTCCCATGTCTGAGAGAGGTTAATAAGCTTAGCGCCGCAACCCGACGAGGTAAAAGATAGTTAATAACCTTTCGCTGTACTCCAGAAGGTAGCAACCTGATAAATTTAAGAATCAAAGCTTTAACCTTAGCTTTATATTCGATATTTTTATGTTTACTTTCAACATGGGTGTTCTTTTTATGAACATGCCCGTTAATACGTCTTATAGTTTCTTCAACTACTCTTTTGTCAACTTCATAGTAGCCATTTTCTGGTGTATAGGCGCAAAACTTAACAGCTTTTGATGCATCCATTTTTAACGCATAAGTTGCGCACTCAACCTCTGTCCTGACTATTCCGACAGCAGATCTTTGCCACCCTAAAATTGTGGTTACATCAATCCAGGTATTATGCATTTACAGAAGCCCCGCACCCTGTTTCGACGTTAGAAAATAGTTCATCAAGTGTTTTATTCCATGTTAAGTTTTCTAAGCTGGCTAATTCATCCTGGTTTATAGCAGGTATAGGCTCTGAGAGCACTTTTCTCGTTGCTGAAAAAAAATCTTCCGCGGTTTGAACGATATTTACTCGTGCATTATTAATAAAATTTTCAAACCCTCTAAGTGAAGAACGAGTTCCAATAATATATTTTCCTGAATAGAGAGCTTCAGCAGTCTTCAGGTTTGAACCACCACCATGTTCGATTGGTAGAAAGTAAGCATGGGCTCTGTTTTTGACTTCAGCCAAATCATTGTCATCTAAAGTATATAATAATTCGAGACGATTGATATTAATATTGGCCCATTTTGATTTAAGTGCTTCTCTATACAGATGTTCACAAACGCTTCCCGCAACGACAAGTTTACTATCCGGTGGAATACACGCCAGACTTTCACCAATGATCTTATTAAAACCTGTAAAATTTGGTGGGTGAGCACTTGCCACATATAACATCCACGGTGCTTTTGGTAATCTGTTTTCCCATTTTTGGGTGAACAGTTTTGTATCCCAGGGTTCAATACCATTTGCTGCCAGAGTAATACGTTCTCGTCCCCACTCCTTCATCAAATTTACATCATTTTCTGTAACTGCAGCTACAATATCGGCTTCTCGAACGGCTGTCATTTCGAGCGTTTTAATATCTTCAATAACATCGTCTCTATTTTGAACATTATATTCTTCTAAGATGTCATTTTTTAATAAGTACTCAATGTTCTGAGAGCCAAATACTACCAGCGAATTATTGTATTTTGGTATGGCTTTGATCTTTTTTACCAAACTCCAAAGCCAACATTGTTCAACATGAATAACATCAATTTTAGCAGGTAGGTTGGCAATGATTTTATTAAATCCACCCTCTTCTGAAGCTGCATACCCACCACTTAAAAGATCGTTTATCAGTGGAACATTTCTATTTTTATACATCCTAAACTTTGAATCTAAAGGAAATGGAATATCAAATGATCCTAGTTCATCTCCCACATAACTTTCTTGTTCGTAAACGGCTATAGAACGTGTAGCCCAGCCATTCAATTTGAATTTTTTTACCAGTTGATTAAGTCTTATCTGCCCACCATGTCTGGGTTTTGCAAAAGGGTAAGTACTGAGAAAAACAATGCTTTTCATTTAAATTAATTCCTTTTGAAAACTGATGAAAACCATCTTAAGGGTGATGTTAATTTCCATGATTTACTTGCATAAATTTCATCAATTAAGGTTTTCATATGAAAATTCTCTTTTGATAAATCATCCAGCTTATCTTTTTGATCAATCATTTCTTTATTGAGATTATCAATGATATTTTTCTTATTTTCTTCTGAATATGTTATAAACTCATCAAATACGTTAGGTGGAGTTTTAAATTTTTGAATAAGATCTTCATGTTCTTTGCTAACATAAAATCGGTTCAGACCATCAAAATAAGAGAGAATATAGTCATGCGATAATAATATGTCTTCCCATTCATCATGGCTTTCATCTTGAGAGTTTGGAATTGTTGACTCAATAACGAGAACCCAGGGTCTGAATTTAGTCCAGTTGTTACCTTTTACAACCGCCTCTTCAACGCCCTCAACATCAATTTTTAAAAAATGAATGTCTGTAATATCTTTTGGCAAATTTTCTTCAAGTATTTGGGTCAGTGTTTTTACAGGTGTTTTTGTCCATCTACCTTCGAAACCATTTAATTCATGTTGCTCAGCAACTTTTTTATCGAGAGTTGCCCAACCTCTAACATCGCATTCCCAGATTTCTAATACATCTGTGCAATCTGATACTGCACAATTTAAATTAATGTCTCTGTCTCTTTTTTTTTCTAAAGCATTATAATGTTTTTTAAGAGGCTCGACATTAATTCCCATCCAACCGTTTTGATAAAATAATTTAGTTACGGAATCGATTGTGGGATCATTGGCACCAATATCAACATAAAAACCATTGCTAACATTCTTTAACGCGCGCCATAACATTACATCTTCAAAGTTTTGTGCAAAGCTTACAATTGGCATCTTATATAATCTCTATGTCCGGATCAATCCAGGCGCACCCTGCAAAATGTGATTTATTTATATTTATAATATTAAACACCATTGCTAGATCTCGCCACTCATAATTGTTCACTAAATGAGTGTCAGTGCTAACTAACGCCGTCTGTATAGAATAACTTCCCGGTCCTAGATTGGCATTAAATTTTATATTAAAAATACATTCAGTTCCTTTTTTAACATCAATCAGAGGCTGCTTTTTGAGGTCAGTATTGGTTCCATATACCACCTGGCCTAATCTGTCTTTGATGCCATATCCAAGAATAAGTCTTGGAAGATCTTCTTTTACTAATACTGTTATTTTTAATGTAACAGGTTCACCAACGTCTACAAATTCAATGCTTTCACCTTTAGCATTTAATATGCGAATATCTTTTACAACAGCTTCGCCGCTTCCTGAAATTGTTTGAATGCTTCCGTCAGCAAGCTCGACCTGTTCAATTTTTTGGTTTTGCTTATCAGCCAGTAAAGCATTGTAATAATCCATCACAGACTCAGGATCACCTTCCATTTCAAGCTTTCCTTTATTGAGAAGGATCGCTTTATCACAAATACTTTGGATAGATTGCTTATCATGAGAAACGATGAGTAAAGTGGTTCCAGCCCGGCTAAACTCTCTAATCCTGTTGAAACTTTTGTGCTGAAAATAAGCATCACCAACAGATAATGCTTCATCAACAATAAGAATGTCAGGTCGGACTGCTGTGGCAACAGAAAAAGCTAATCTCATCTGCATTCCACTTGAATAAACCCTTACTGGTTGGTCAATATAGGTCCCAATTTCTGCAAAATCTTCAATTGAAGGCATTAGTTGATTTATTTCATCTAAACTGTAACCTAATAATTGTCCAGACATGACAACATTTTGTCTGCCTGTAAAATCAGGATGGAATCCCATGCCTAATTCCAACATGGCCGCAACGCGGCCTTCTAATTTAATATTACCCGTTGTTGGTTGTGTTGTACCGGTAATCATTTTTAATAAGGTACTTTTACCTGCACCGTTGATACCTATAATTCCTAAAGCTTCACCAGGGTTAACCTCAAATGTAATATCTTCTAATACCCATTTCAATTTATGATGAGTTCTTTTTCCCGGTAAAAACCATTCTGCCAATCTGCTCCATCGGGTAGGATATTGTTTGTAAGCTTTACCTACATCTTTTACGGTAATTTTTCCCATTATAACTCATCCACCATTTCACCAGAATGTTTGCGAAATAATTTCAACCCAATAATGCATAGCAACAATCCAATAATTAACGCTGGCATAAGTTGATGAAATTGAGGAATAATACCTTTAACCAAGATATTTTGTGATGCGGTAATCACACCATACATTGGATTAAATGACAGATAATGTTGAGCTTTAGCCGGTAGAATTTCCACTGGGTAAATAATAGGCGTCAACCAAAACCAGAACTGGAGGGCGATACCAAAAAATTGTCCTACGTCTCTGAAAAAAACATTGAGCACACCTAACGTAATACCTAATCCGATAGCAAAGACCATGAGCACTACAAGAACAGGGATTAATGCAAAGTAACTCAATCCGGGGAAGTTACCAGAAAAAACAAGAAACGCGGTGAACAAACCGAAAACTATTGAAAAATTTAACAGCGCGTTACATATTATAGTTACAGGTAGGCACAGTCTCGGAAAGCTTACTTTTTTCAGAAGATTTGCATATTCAAGAAATACATTTTGTCCTCGACCTACCACCTCCGCAAACAGGCCCCAAGTTAATATACCGGAACAAAGATAGATGCTATAACCAAAACTATTTGATACTCCGGGCATTCTCGAATGCATTACCTGGGAAAAAATTACGGTATATACCACTATCATTGATAATGGATTTAATATATTCCATACCGCGCCTAAGAGTGAGTTTTGGTACTTTGACTGGAATTCTCGCTTTACGTTACCCAGAACAAACCCACGGTAACTCCATAAAGACTTAAATAGAGATGCAATCATTCCTGCGCCCTAATTAGAGATGAAATGGCTGTTAGTTTCTCGTTAACCAGTTCACTATCGGATTTTGATTCTATATTTAATCTGAGCAAAGGTTCAGTATTTGACGTCCTGACATTGAATCGCCATGTTTCAAATTCAAAGCTCAGACCATCAATATTATCTGTTTTTATAGCATCTTTACCGAATTGATTGGCTAATTCAGTAATAACATCGCTAGATTTTTTTACTTTATAATTAACTTCACCACTACATGGAAATGCCTTCATCCTTTCTTCAACTTGATTAGACAGCGTTTTCCCTTTCACTGCTAATAATTCTGCGACTAATAACCATGGGATCATACCGCTATCGCAGTAAGCGAAATCACGAAAATAGTGGTGAGCACTCATCTCTCCGCCATAAACAGCATCTTCTTCACGCATCCGTTCTTTAATAAATGCATGACCTGTTTTTGACATGACAGGAACACCGCCAGCTTTAGTAACGACATCAACTGTATTCCACGTTAAACGTGGATCATGAATAATTTTTGCACCGGTTTCTTTTTTCAGAAATGCTTCTGCGAGCAAACCAACGATGTAATAACCTTCAATGAATTCTGCATTTTCATCGAACAGGAAGCAGCGATCGAAATCGCCGTCAAACGCAATACCTAAATCTGCATTGTGCTTCTGTACTGCTTCGGAAGTGTCCTTGCGGCATTCAGGAAGCAGAGGATTAGGAATGCCATTCGGAAAATTACCGTCAGCCTGATGATGAACCTTGATAAAAGTTACAGGAGTATTTGCCTGCTGAAAGCGTCTCTCAATCTCATCAATGACATGACCCGCGGCGCCATTACCTGAGTTAATGACCAATTTCATCGGTTTTTTAAAATTAGCCAGATTGATATAGCCCATGAGATGATCAACGTAGGCATCTAAAATCGATATTTGTTTATAGCTACCTCGTTTTGCCTCGTTTACAGTTGCAAATTCATTTGCTTCAGCAAGCCGCTGTACGTCGCGTAAACCTGTATCGCCGCTAATTGGACGTGCGCCTTCACGGACCAATTTCATGCCATTGTAATTCATCGGATTATGACTGGCCGTGACTTCAATGCCGCCATCAATACCCAGATGGAATGTCGCAAAGTAAATTTCTTCGGTTCCGCTCATGCCGATATCGAGCACGTTGGTACCAGCATCTCTTAGTCCGTCTGCCAGTGCCATCTTTAATGACTCGCTGGTGAGACGAACGTCACCGCCAACGACGATAGTTTCAGGACGAAGAAATTCGCCATATGCGCGGCCAATTCGATAGGCGATGTCTTCATTAAGCTCAGTTCCTAACTCGCCGCGAATGTCATAAGCTTTAAAACAGGTTAATGCTGCCATTCTCAATTCTGTCCTTACTTACTAGCAAACTGTTGTTTAATCAAAATCAGGTCATCATCGCCAAGGTAAGAACCTGACTGAATTTCCAAAAGCTCTAAAGGTATTTTGCCGGGATTCTCAAGCGTATGCGGATGGCCAATCGGGATGAACGTTGACTGGTTCTCAGTCAATAACAGCGTTTTGTCCTGAATTGTCACTTTCGCCGTTCCGGAGAGAATGACCCAATGCTCGGTGCGGTGATAGTGCATCTGAAGCTCAAATGACTCCCCGGGTTTTACTGTGATCCGGTTTACGTTGAAACGACCAGTATTTACTACCAAATCACAGCGGCCCCACGGCCAGTAAGTTTCGCGGTGACGACGGTACTCGCTTCTGCATTCACCTTTCAGAAACTCAACCACGCGCTTAACATCCTGGACCTGATCTTTACGGGCCACCAGAACTGCATCCTTGGTGTTCACAATCACCAGGTTTTCAACGCCAATCGCAGCAACCAGCTGGTCTTCGCTGTTGATGTAGCAGTTTTTCGTATTATGGAGGAAGGTATCACCTTTCAGCGAGTTGCCATGAGCGTCCTTTTCATTGACTTCCCAAAGCGCAGACCAGGAGCCTACATCACTCCACCCTGCGGCCAGAGGAACCACTACAGCTGCATCTGTCTGCTCCATTACTGCATAATCCACTGATTCATCAGGGCAGGCGATAAAATCATCTTTGTCGATACTGATGAAGTCTTTGCCTTCTTTCACATTAGCCATTGCGTTACGACAGGCTTCCAGTATATCCGGGCGGAATTTTTCGAGTTCCTGGAGATAGCGTTTTGCTCTAAACATGAACATTCCGCTATTCCAGTAGTATTCGCCCGACTCCAGATATTGCTCAGCTGTATTCTTATTTGGTTTTTCGACAAAACGCTGAACTTTCCAGGGGCCGTTTTCTGCGCCCGGCAGAATTTCACCACGCTGAATGTAGCCATATCCCGTTTCCGGTCCTGTAGGTACAATACCGAAAGTCACTAGTTTGCCCTGTTTAGCATAGGCGGTAGCGACCTCTATGGCCTCATGGAAGGCAATACGATCTTCAATAACATGATCCGCAGCAAGTACCAGTAGGACGGGATCATCTCCCTGCTCCACAGCATTTAGTGCAGCTAAGGCGATTGCGGGTGCAGTATTTCTGCCCACGGGTTCTAATATGATGTTGTGTGACAACTTGTTGATCTGTCGCAGCTGCTCTGCCACTAAAAAGCGATGCTCTTCGTTGCAGATAACCATAGGTGCCCGAGCTTCAATGCCCGTTAGTCGGGTAACCGTTTCTTGTAGCATGGAGTGTTCACCATGCAGGCAGATGAACTGTTTAGGATAAAGCTCACGGGAAAGGGGCCATAAGCGGCTGCCGGTTCCTCCGGCCATGATTACGGGAAGCAACATTCCACATCCTCTGACAATTTAAAATACGCTTGCTTAAAGCGGGTCATTTTTTATCCAATGTGAATAAACGTCACGCTACCGCCCTTGGCTTGCAGCAACCAATATGCTGTGTGGCAGACTTTTGCTACCACAGTTAACTTGTCGACATGTTGATTATATTTAACTCAGCCAACATGCTGTTCACAGACCATCACAAATAGTACATTTTGTGCGGCAAGAATTATATGACTATTCTTACAATGCTAAAACTAATCTTCAATTAGATTTAACAATTTTCTCGCTATCATTGTTTCAAAAAAATATTTTGAAACAATGAGATAACCTTATGCAAATCCCTCAGGCGCTCTGTATTAAATCTTCAGTATGGCTAATTTTTCACCAAAGAAATCAAATCACTCACCAGTATGATTGGTCTTAGGGATTGTTTACAAAATATGAATGATTTGACGCTGGTTAAAATTTAGCAGATTTGCATGCTTTAGGCAGGAGTGAGAAGACGTATCCTCCTCTCATACTAATTTGTTGTCGAACTGTTAACAAATTCTGAAAAGGAAAAATTAACAATATCATCGACTTACTATTTGGCAGAAAGCGGCATCGTATTGATTTTTTATTAGTTAAAGGGGATTTTTAGCATCACCCATTCAGTTATAAAAGAGGGTGAGTTTAGTCATTATTTTATCGGTGTGCTTTTAGAGGGCGACCACTTGCGGATCTACCATACCTGTGGCGCAATCTCGAAACAGGTATTGTTAGGTTAATTTTTCAAACTTTACAGTGAATACGGGACTTTTTAACCCAAAAAATGCTGGTTACCTTAGTAACCAGCATGATTGAAGACGAGATTTAGAGATAGTTCTGCCGCTTAGCGAAACCCATCCGGATTCTTCGACTGCCAGTTCCACGTATCGCGCATCATCGCATCGATACCACGCGAAACCCGCCAGTTCAGTTCCTGGTTTGCCAGCGAGGCATCCGCCCAGAACGCAGGCAAATCACCATCACGGCGCGGCTTGATTTCAAACGGAATCGGTTTGCCTGAGGCTTTCTCAAACGCCTTGATCATTTCCAACACGGAGAAACCTTTCCCACCGCCGAGGTTATAGGCTTTATAACCCTCAATCTTGCCAAGATGGTCCAGCGCTTTCAGGTGGCCTTCCGCCAGGTCAACAACGTGAATATAGTCACGCAGACAGGTGCCGTCTGGCGTGTCATAGTCACCGCCGAAAACGCCTAACTTGTCCAGCCGACCGATAGCGACCTGGGCAATATAGGGCAGCAGGTTATTAGGAATACCCGTTGGGTCTTCGCCAATCTCACCCGACTCATGCGCGCCGACCGGGTTAAAGTAGCGCAGTGCAATGGTTTTGAAATGAGGTTCAGCTTTGGCGAAATCACGAATGATAAATTCAACCATCAGTTTAGAGGTACCATACGGACTCGTGGTACCTCCAATCGGTGTGGTTTCCACGTAAGGTACGGGCGCATTGGCACCGTAAACGGTGGCGGAAGAGCTGAAAATAAAGTTCCAGACGCCCGCATTGCGCATCTCTTCCAGCAGAACTACCGTGCCGGCGACGTTGTTTTCGTAGTATTCCAGCGGCATGCGCGTTGATTCCCCTACCGCTTTTAACGCGGCAAAGTGAATCACGGCAGAGATACTGTTTGAAGCGAACAGGTCACGCAGGCAGGCGCGGTCAAGAACATCACCTTCAATAAAGGTGGCTTTCTTACCGGCAAGTTTTTCAACCCGATTGATGGCCTCACGCGAGGCGTTGCACAGATTATCCAGTACCACCACATCATCACCGCGCTCAAGCAGTGCCAGCACTGTGTGGGAGCCGATATAACCTGCCCCTCCCGTTACCAAAATAGCCATCTTTTCTCCCTTTCTGCCGCGTCAGCCGCAGCGAATAATATGTGATTACTTCGCCAGAATTTTCTTGATGGCTTCGCGGAACTCGCGACCTTGCGCATTGCTACGCAAACCATAAGAAACAAATGCCTGCATGTAACCCATTTTACGTCCGCAGTCGAAACTGTGTCCTGTCATCAGTGACACATCCACCGTTTTCTTCTTACTCAGGCTGGCAATGGCATCCGTCAGCTGAATACGGCCCCATGCACCCGGTTCGGTACGTTCCAGTTCAGCCCAGATATCCGCAGAAAGCACGTAACGACCTACTGCTGCCAGATCCGAGTTTAACTCATCCGGATGCTCTGGTTTCTCAACGTAGTTGGTAATGGTGCTGACATCGCCTGGGTTTTCCAGCGGCTGCTCCGTAGTGATAACGGAATACTCAGACAGATCGTAGTCGGTAAGGTGTTTTGCCAGGACCTGGCTGTTACCTGTCTCTTCAAAACGTGCAACCATTGCCGCGAGATTATAGCGTAAATGGTCAGCGGTGGAATCGTCTAACAGCACATCCGGCAGGACAACAACAAAAGGATTGTCGCCAATCATAGGACGTGCGCAGAGGACGGAATGGCCCAGGCCCAATGGCTGCGCCTGGCGCACGTTCATGATGGTCACGCCTGGTGGGCAAATTGACTGGACTTCACTCAGCAGTTGGCGCTTAACGCGTGCTTCGAGCAGAGCTTCAAGCTCATAGGTGGTGTCAAAGTGATTTTCTACCGCATTTTTTGACGCATGGGTGACCAGCACAATCTCTTTGATACCTGCCGCAACACACTCATCAATGATGTATTGAATCATTGGCTTGTCCACTACAGGCAGCATCTCTTTCGGAATGGCTTTAGTCGCCGGAAGCATATGCATACCGAGACCCGCAACCGGGATTACTGCTTTAAGCTTGGTCATAGTTATTCCATCTAATGAAGTGAAGACATACGTCAATTATGCCGGATGGACCGGAAAAGGAAGTATAATCTTTATCTGAAAAGGCAACACTAACTCGCTGTGAAATCTTACAAATTCGGGTTTTTACGATGCCTGAACCCCGAAAGATGCGGAGTAAACACAATTAATTAAGGCGAGTCTGAGACGTGTTATCAGAATTTACTCAGGTGTTTTTAATACCAGCCGTAAAAAGAAACGGGCGACCTCAGGTCGCCCGTTGTTATTGGCTTACAGCCACTGTTCAAACCATTCTGGCATCACGAAAAGATCGAAGTGATTAACCAGCAGCATGAGTCCCACAAACAGCACCGACACAGATACCCACTGTCGGGCGTAAGGGATAAAGCGGATACCTATCACCGGCTTGATGAAGAATGGATGCGCCAGGGCGGAAATCAGCACCTGTGAGATCGACAACGTCAGCGCGACATAGAGCACGTTTGGCCAGATGAAGGTGGTGGCAAGCACAGCCATGACCACCAGGCTGGCAACGATGTTCCAGTAGAACTCCACGTTAGTGCGGCCATTCGCCTGGGAAATCGCCCCGGTCAGTCCGCCCATTGGACGCAACATACCAAACAGCAGCATCAGCGGGATCAGGTGATAAACCTGTTCATGAGATGCACCATAGAGCACGCGTACAATGACCGGAGACAGAATACCGATAGCCAGGTACATCGCGCTGCTGAAGAGCATTATCATCAATGTGCCTTTCAGGAACAGCTTCTTTAACTGCTCCGGGTCCTGCTGCTTCTCGGCAAAACGCGGCAGTGCCAGGCGGTTAATGACCGGCGACACCAACTTCAGCGGCTGCAGCACCAGCTCTTTTGCCAGTGAATAGATGCCGAGCATCTCGGCCCCCATCACTTTACCGACCACCAGCGCATCGGCCTGGGTGCGGAGCTGGTTAATGGTCTGCGAACCCAGCTGATAGATGCCGTAACGTATCGCACTCAAGAAGGTTTGCTTGTCGAATTCCCATGTAGGACGCCAGGACTTCTCACCCAGCGCAATCATGCACAGAATGCGGGTGAAGGCGTTGATGAACAGGCCAAGGATCGCCGCAGCCACCGTCAGCGAGGTAAACTCCAGCATCGCCACGACGCACAGAAACGCAAACAGCTTGGTGCCCATTTCAATCTTCGCCAGCGACACCATGCGTTTGGTTTTAATGTAGTGCGCCTGATATTGCGAAAGATGCCCCAGTACCAGAAAGTTAAGGCTGGTCAGCATAATCAGCCCCACCAGTTCCGGCAGATGATAGAACCAGGAAACAGGCCAGGCAATCAACAGCATAACAAGGCCGGTACACAAGCTGAGCGAGACGTTCACCCAGTAGATAGTGCTCTGTTCGCGCCGGGTAATGTTCTGGCGATGGACCAGATAACTGCTCATGCCCATGTCCTGCAGCACGCCTGCTACCGCCAGAATCGCGTTGATGATCGCCAACAGCCCCAGTTCATGGGTTTCGAGTTTCCGGGCGAGAATACTCAGTTGGGCGACCTGTAATACGGCTGAAAAACAGGTGCTGCCAAACAACCACATCGCCTGTGACTTTATTCCACTCAAACCATTTGCTCCAGAATCTGTGCCAGCTCGCGATACGCGATGTGCTGATTAAACTCGGTTTCAACTTTTTGTCTGGCGGCCGCGACAACCGGCGCAACGTCCACTTCGCCTTGAGATAACTTCAGCAGCGTGTCGGCCAGCGCTTCGGCATCATCTTCCTTCACCAACCAGCCCGAAACGTTATGTTCGATTAACTCTGGAATCCCGCTGTGGAAGGTGGAGACCACCGGCAGCCCCACCGCCATCGCTTCCATCAGGGCAACCGGAATCCCTTCCATATCGCCATCTGCGGCTGTTTTCGAAGGCAACAGAAAGATATCGGCTTCATTGAGTGCCTTGCGGATCTCTTCCTGAGGTTTAAAGCCCGGCATGGTGACGCAGTCGTCCATCTTTTCGTGCGCGATGAAGTCGCGCATCATCTGATCCTGGTCGCCATTACCGATGATGGTGTACTGGAACTGCCCGCCGCGCTGTTTGAGAATGGCGCTGGCTTTAACGGCCACGTCCAACCCTTTCTTTTCGGTCAGGCGAGCGACGGACACAATGCGCAACGGCTTGTGAAAGGCATCACGTGGCTGGAAATTGAATTTTTCCGGTTCAATGCCCATGCGGGTAACGTGGATCTTCTCTGGCGGACAGCCCATCTCAATCAGCTTGTTTTGCCACAGATGGCTGATAGGCAGCATCAGTTCGCTCTGCTGGAACAGATTGCGATAATCCTGCTTGTGCTCGTCCAGGATGTGACGACGGGAGATATCCGCTCCGTGAAACACCGTTGCCTGTTTACCTTTCAGGATACCCAGTTCACGCAGCTTGTTTGCCAGCGCACCGGCGTAGCCGAAATGCACCAGAAAGACATCGGCGACGTAGGTCTGGCGCGCGTTGGCGACAATCGCAGGCAGCAGCAGTTTGCTGGACTGTGCGCCATAGCGGCGCACGTTCAGCGAACGGAGTAACGAGACTTTGGTGATTTTCGGCAGAACCAGTTTCAGGCGTTGCCCCAGCTTATCGGCCAGGGAAATTTTCTCTTCTGGCAGCAGATAATGGGTTTTTGCCGCCAGGCCATATTCGTCAAACGCGCCGTGCCGGTTCACTAAGTCCCCCGGAAACACCGAGATAATCTCGACGTCGTAACCGGCATCAATAAAGTGAGTGACCTGGTTGAGAACAAAGGTTTCTGAGGCAACCGGGAAACGCATAGTGAAAAAAGTCAGTTTCATCACATTATCCTATTACGTTTAGAATCTCTTCCGTGATTCTGTTACCGACTTCCCTTTCGCGCGCCACGGCGATGTCGACGTTTTGCTTGATGGTGTCGTAGTCGGCCAGGATAGCCTGAACCTTATCAATCAGCGAACCGTCCATCAGGCTCTGCACATCGGTCGCCATTTGCGGCAGACCTAACTGATTCATGACGCCCATGGATTTGTGTTCATAGTTGATAGCGACCGCAGGTGTGCCAAAGTTCATTGAGATGATGGCTGAGTGCAGACGGGTTCCAATGGTCAAATGACACTCGCTGAGGAGCACTCCCAGCTCGAGGTCGTTAAACTCATCCATGACAACGTGATAATGCTCAGGCTGCTGGACATGGTCGCGTAAAGTCAGCGCCACCATACGGTCATCTTTTGCATAGCTGTCGATGCCCGTGCAGGTTGATAACGCCACGACCTGGTAACCGCTGGCGATCATGGCATTGATCACCCGACCGAATGCGGCTTCATACTCTTGCTGCGTCACGCCGAGACGCTTATCAAACGGGGCCAGTTCGCGGACCGTAATCGCAATGGTTTTACGTTCACGGATGACGCTTTGCCAGTGCTGCAGGCTGTGGCTGGGATTGTCAACGTGGCGGGCGCGAACCAGGAATGCGGTATCGACGCCGGGCACCACTTTCGAGCTGGTCACGCCGTCGCGCTTCATCAGGTCCAGGCTGACAGACTCACGCAAAATAAGTTGATCAACCCGGTCAAAGACAAAATTGGCCAGTTGATTAGTGCGGGCGTTCTGGAAGGGGCCGACTGAGTGACCGATGAGATAAAGCGGTTTTTTCGCCAGTAGCGCGCAGAGCGCATGATCAAACTGGGTAACACCGTAGAGATCGACGAAAAACGATCCGCCAACCTGAATCACCGCATCGTACTGCGCCAGACTTTCCGTAAAAGCTTTTAGGTGCGGCGGAACGGAAAAGGATTTATACGGCCCGCCTTTGCCCAGGTGCGCCATCATGATATTCGGCATCAGTCGGTTAGCGACTTTGCGTTTCACGGAGCCAATCAGGCCTTTACCCGAGGAGTTATTGTGCAGGAAGAGCTTATCCTGCTGAATATGTTGCTGAAGCAGATAACCGGAGCTGGTTGGATAACGGCTTATAACATCAATATCTACATCGTTGCGCGCGGCCTGAATTGAATCAATCAGTCCACGTAGAATCGCGCCATCCCCACGATTCCCACAGGTATGGTTACCCACCAATAAAATCTTCATAAAAACTCCGAATAATTTTTTCTAATTCTACCAACCGCCCAGTTCCGAAACGGGCAAAATGAATACGATTAAAAACAGCAAGTTATTTCAGTTCACCAACGTCCCAGATGCTGTTGGTGTTGGCTGCCATCAGGCAGCCCTCTCTCATGACGATTTGATAGCAAAATACGGTAAAGCGACCTGCTTACCGTTAATAACGACAGACACGAATCCTTCAGGTTTGCTGGTATCCACCTTGTCATCAGACAACGCGCGGGAGGCCAGCAATAAATCCCCCTGCTCATTCGCGCCCACGCCCGCTTTGCCATTGTGCAGGCTGAAACGCTGTGGGGCAGCATGGCTGCTGCTGTCCGGCGTGGCCTTCGCCATTTTGGCATCGACCCGCGCACAACGGCCGGTCACAAAACGATCTTTCGCTGTGCTCTTGATCATCACGGCGGCAGATGGCGTCCAGCCGGCCAGTTTGACGAAAACCTGGGTGTCGGTATCGGTTTTGGCGACGTAACGCACATCCAGCACCGGGCTACTGCCTTCCGCTGACCAGCTGGCTTCGGCATGGTCTTTCTTACGCTGAACATGAATCACCGCCCGGCCGCCGGTGTTTTTGCCACTGATCAGGTTCATCAGCGGTTCACCGTCCGTGCCGTTATTGAACTGCGACTGACCAAAGAGTTCGATTTCCCACGAATCACCGACGGTCGGGGAATAAAGATTAGCCAGTTCTAACCACACGGCCTGATTACTGTTGTTTTCCAACAACCAGCGCGAGGTGAGGTAGTTGTATTTCAGGCTGCCATCAATGGCGACGCCATAGGATTCAACGCGGGTTGATCCCATCTCCCAGGCGCTTAACCACCGGTCGCCCTGCTCTGAATTATCAATCCAGCTGCCGGATTGCAGGTTGGTCTGACGTGTATTCAGGCGGGAATGCCAGGCGATCAGCGGATTTTTACAATCCTCAAGGCTGAGGGCGTCAATAATCCACTGACCGTTTGAGATATCACCCGGATTGTCGCAGTGCTCTATCCAGCCGTTATGAATCAGCGACTGGCTGCAGCGCGGCAGATTGAGGACTTTGCCGCCCTTACAGTGCTGAGCGTTAAAGTTAGACAGCTCGATGGCCGTGCTGTGATCCCAGTTGCCCTTCTTCTGACCGGACCAGCCCGCCTGGATCACATCACCGGTACAGGCCGAGGCGTACCACTGGTCAATCTTACAATCCAGTGTATCCAGCAGGCTGAGCGCGGTGCCGCCGACCTGGTTGAAGCGCAGGCACGCGCCACGGAAAAACTGGCCGCCCGGACAGGTATTACGGAACAGGCCCTGTTTATTGGGACTGGAATCCGTATTGCCATTGAAAATCAGGTTAGAGATTTCCACCCAGCGGGCGCTGACTTCGAACACAAACGGGGATTTACCATCTGAAACGATGGTGGTCGCCGGGAAATAACCGAAGTTAACCATCGCCCCGGAGATACGGAAGAAGCGGCGCTGTTCTTCGCCGAAATCACAGCCGGACACAAAGAAGGTACCGGCAGGGAACTGCACACAGATGGGCTGATCGCTCTGTTGCGACCACTGGTACATGGCTTTAATCGCGGGCGCACTGTCGGTTTTGCCGTCAGCGATAGCGCCAAAATCAAACAGCGAGAGACGGTTGAAGTCATCGACCACGCGACGCCAGTGAAATCCATCGCCGCTGAAAATCACCCCCTGATCGTCCTGCGCCGGCTGAAAGCTGCCGACGAACTCACCGCCGCCCACTTCAAGCCCGGCGTGCCAGCTTTTCAGCTTGATTTTTGCCCCTTCAAACAGCGGTCGCGTCTTGCGCAGATCGTCTACCGAGGGGATCTCACCAATCAGCTGGTAACCCGCAGGCTGCGCCAGACGCTGGCTGAAGGCCGCCTGACCCGGCTGGCTGACATCAGGAATGTTAAACACCATCTGCCCGTTGCTGTCTTCCAGCGCCATCGAGTGCGAGGGGTTGGCTATCAGCGCCGCATTATCTTTAACGAACTGGTCAAAATTGCCTTTGTTCAGGGTAATCGGCTGGCTGATTTGTGCCAGATTACCGTTGGCATCGCGCAGGAATACCGGTATCTGGTTACCCGGTTTGCTGGCATCACTGCCGGATTGACCAATCCACAGTTTTCCCTGAAAGTTTTGCCAAAACTGCGGCGGCATCGCATAGACGTTTTCAGGTGTCAGAATGGGTACATCGCCTTTAGGAATCGCGGCGGCATCAACCGACTTTAGCGCCAGGCCATTGCTTTTAGCGGCGTAACTGGAAAAGGTGCTCACGGAGAGCGCCCCTACAAGGGCGGAGGCTGCGGTTTGCAAGACTTCTCTTCTTTTCATGCAATAAATCCCGTCGTCATGAAGGCTATAAACTCAGCCATAAAAGGTGTCCCATGAGGCACATCAAAAGTGAGCTTCTCCAGCCCGTTACACCAGTGCCAGCCAGCTTTGTTTAATTTGCTTGCCGTCAAATTTCAGCGCGGTTTGTTGGGTTTTTTCGCTCATGGCGTAGAACAGCGCATCATCGCTGGCCAGCTGTTCCATCCGCGCCAGGAATTCGCTTTTCTTGTTCATTGGCACCAGGAAACCGTCTTCACCGTGGTTAATGATCTCCTGCGGGCCGGTTGGACAGTCATAGGCGACGACCGGCAGTGACCAGGATTTTGCTTCCAGTAGCACCAGCGGCAAACCTTCGTAGCGCGAGGTCATCAGCGCCATATCACTGTCGCGATAGTAATCATTGATGTTGGTGACTTTACCGACAAAATTCACGCTGGAAGTGATGCCCAGTACCGCCGCCTGATCGTGCAACTGCTGACGTAATTCGCCGTCGCCGGCAATGACCAGCGTCCAGTCAGGATGCGCTCTCGTAAAGTCGCGCCAGATATCCAGTAACAGGTCAAATCCCTTTTGATTGTCCAGACGGCCCACGGCCAGCGCCTGACGATGGCGCGTGGTGCGATGCCAGGATTTGTACACTACCGGGTTAGGAATGGCCTGACTGGGAATGTGCCAGCGCTGAAACACCTGATGATCTTTATCCGTCAGCACGATGACGCGATCGTAGTAGCGCAGTAGCAGGAACTTGAGGAATTTAATGGGCTTACTGAAGGAGTTAATGGCGATGTGCTCGCAGGCATAAGCTTTGAAACGCTTCTTTTTCAGCGTCATCAGGTTCCAGAAGGCAAACATCACGCTCAGGCGACCCATGCTGATTAAAAATACGGTGTCGAAGCCTTCCTGCTGGATGCGGGCAACGGCACGCTTGATGGGATTGCTTTCCCCTTCAAAGCTGACGATCTGTTTGACCTTCTCAAAAGGGTAAAAGGGTTCACCGTGCCCCTCTAGCGAGTAGATGGTGACGTCGTGCTCATCGCCGAGACATTCCGACATAAAATTACAGATATTTTCGGTGCCCGCATACGAGTAAGCGTCTTTGATCACCAGGACAATTTTTTTCATGAAACGTTATCCACCTCAAATTTATACACAATCCTGCCGATCGGCTTAGCGGTGTTTCAGGCTAAACAGCACACCATTCACCATATACCAAGCGTAATAGTAATAGATTTTTAACGGATTGTTTTTATAGATAATTCTTAATAGTTCGAGGTGCCATTTGGCGGCTTTATTTTTATTACGCGACAGGGAATCACCCAGTTCGTAATAATTCACCAGAATGCTCTGAATTATGCGGGCCTGTTTATAACGGTTAAACAGTTCGTAGAGGAAAAGAAAGTCTTCATGGCCTTTGCGTTCAAACAACATGCCACCCGGCGGACGGCGAAAACAGACGGATGAGAAGCACACCCGATACTGTTTTTTCACGAAGTTATCCTGTTGCAGATAAGGCTTTGCATAGCGGATATCGTGGTCGGCTTTGCGCGTTTTGTAGTGATATTCCGTAATGACCAGATTATCGCCATCGGCAATAGCCTGCATCTGCTGACGCAGCTTGTCGCTGTGCCATTCGTCATCGCTGTCAAGAAAGGCGATGATCTCTTCTGTCGCGGCACGCAGTCCGACATTGCGGGTTTCTGCTGCGCCCATGTTGACCGCGTTATCGAGAAGGGTAATACGCGGGTCCTGACACTGTTCTCTCACCCACTCGAGTGAATCATCGGTGGATTTATCGTTGATCAGATACAGGTGCCAGTCCTGATAGGTTTGATTGATAACGGACTGCACGGCGCGTAATACCGTCTGGCGAGCATTATACATAGGCATAACAATGCCAACGGTACCAGAGTGATTATTCATTTTCATACCTGAATAAATAAAATAGACGGAGCCACCAGGAGCCTGTCCGGCAGCGTTAAAACGTCACGACATTCAATGGAATCAGGAGAGCGCCTTTTCGCCGCCTAAACGCGCTTTTAACTTGTCTTTCACGCGGTTCAGGAAGTAAGTGCGATTGTCTTTATTGGTCAGCAAGAAGTAGCGTGCAAAACTGACGCTCGCCATCAGCGAGTTGCCGTCCATTTTGTAGCGCAGGGGCAGCTTGAACGCTTTGTAGGTGTGAATATCACGTGCGGTAAGGTGCGGTTTCATCGTCTCCAGCCAAAACAGGGAGTACTTGACCGATTCACCTTTGTGTTTAGAGCCAAACTTGGTGACCAGATGATAGTTAGCCAGCGGGAAAGCGATCATTTCAAACCGGTAACCCATGCGATCGGCACGGATGCAGAAATCATAATCCTGATGGCGGATAAAACGCGCGTCGAACTGAATTTTAGCGGCATCTTCACGCTTCAGCACAATGGTGCTGGTTTGAATAAAGCCATAACAGCCAAACAGGTATTCCGCCACGGTTTCATTTTCGGCGGGCGGCTGCATGGGCATGACTTTCAGGAACTCACCGTCCTGATAAATATTCACCTGACTGAAAATAATGGTGTTCTGTTTGCCTTGTGCCTCAAGCTCAGCAATTTTCTCGCTGACCTGCTGCAGCTTGTCCGCATGCCATTCATCGTCGGCATCCAGAAAACTGACGTAGTCACCCGTTGCCAGCTCGATGCCTTTATTACGAGCCCCGGCACCGTTGAGTTTCACCTCAGATAACACCAGATTGATGTCCAGATCCTGATAGCGCTCACTGCGCACCACGTCGGCCAGCGCGGCAGCATCCGCGGATTTGTCATCCACGATGATGACCTCGAAATGACGATACGTTTGTGCTTTAACGCAATCCAGCGTCGTGACAATCGATTCTGACGCGTTATAAGCCGGAATTACGATGGAGAAACGAATGTCCTTCATTGCCAGCACCTCATAAAAGTATTCAAAAATAAACAATTCAATCGACAAACGTCGAAGAAAAACCTGTGATATTTCAGGCGACCGCCGCGCTGAGTGAAGCCGTTCACGCGGCGCGGAACGCCGGGTCCGTTACCGAATCAGCCAAAACTCCTGGGCCACTTCATACCCAACAACCGCTTGCTTGGTTGAAATGGTGTTGTAGTAGAGGTAGTAGAGCAGGAAGAAAAACAGCATGCCAAACAGCGCCGGCTTCCATACTCGCCTGGCTTGATAGATCAGTGAGGTCAGGATGATGGGTTCAACCTGTTGCAGATAGTTAGAAAGACGCGAACCTGACGGGAAGTTGTACAGGAAGATACGGATCGCCCCGCCGATAGCAAAGCTTAAAATCAGCAGGTAGTTCAGGCGATACTGCGCATAGTTTTCGCGTTTCAGCTCATTGCTCAGCATGAAATAGAAGAAGATAAACACCAGCATAATGTTCTTCAGGTTCGACACTGACAGGATGCTGCCATCCATTGCATAGGAGGGATCGTTGTTATAACCCGATGCCCTTTCCCCCAGCGATCCAAGATGACCGGCAATCAGGGCAATAAAGCTTGATCCCCCCACCACCGAGAGCGGCAGGCTGAAACCGATGATAATCACCGGCCACCAGCGCCAGTCACGAATAAACAGGAATGGCACCAGCGTCACCACCATCACGGCGGTGTTGTGGCTCATAAATGACAGAATAAAAAAGGCAAAGGCCCACCAGTAACGCTTCAGGTATATCGTCCACAGTACGCCAAGGAACAGGGCGGAACTTAAGCCAAAACGTATCTGGTTAATGTCTTTGTTGATAAAGATGTGCGCCGAATAGAGCGCCAGCGCCAGTACCGGGTAAGGTGACATCTTTTTGAAAAAATAAGCGTTTATCGATACCGCGATGGCGCAGAAGACAAACAGGAACACGCTGGCATTGTGCGAAACTAAGCTGGTTACCCACGCCATCGCAAAAATCAGCGGTTCGTAGCGGAAAAACGCAACGGTCTCGAAAAAGCCGTTGATCTGGATGCGCCGGATAAAGTCTTCGAAGAAACTGCGGTACTGGTAGTCATCCATGCCGGTGCCAAGCCCGCGAATACCACCAAACACGATCAGAATAATGGCCGCAAAGCACAGCAGCCAGGTCAAAATATAGTTTGTGCGTTCGTCTTTTTTCACCAGGATTTCAAACAGCGAAATCAGCAGCAAAAACCCTGATATATACCAATATGGAGCCATGGTGTGATTCCTTAAATCCACAAGTTCTCATGCCAACAGCGGCCTGTGCTGATTACCTTCCGGGTTGATATCTCAGCGGGTCTGCGCCGACATCGCGACAGACAAAAGCGTGTTGATGATGAATTCTGATGATTGACGTTAGATCGTCGCTTATTGTGCGTTGTATCCAGAATCACCTGTGCAAATCGTTATGTGTCGTCATCCTGAGCCTGCGATCAAAAGGGGCGGTCAAACCCGCCCCTTTTCTTTCAGCTCTTAGCTTTTCGTCGGTTTACCGTACTCGTAGTCGTAGTAGTCATAGCCATAACCGTACGAGTTAGCCGCTTTTCGTACCACGGCGTTAAGGATAATCCCTTTAATTTCGATACCGTTCTGGGCAAAGCGTTTGAAGCTGACATCCACTTCTTTCGTGGTGTTGGTTTCAAAGCGCGCCACCATCAGCGAGGTACCGGCCAGCTTACCGATAATGGAGGCATCCGTTACGGCCAGAATCGGTGGCGTATCAATCAGGACTATGTCGTAATTTTTACTTGCCCACTCCAGCAGTTCACCCATGCGGCGGTGCATCAACAGCTCCGACGGATTCGGTGGAACCTGACCGCGCGGCAGGAAGTCAAAACCGTATGGCCCTTGCTGAATCATCGCCGGCGTAAACTCAGTTTTGCCTGACAGCACGTTAGAGAGACCGGATTTATTTTCCGCGCCCAACAGTTCGTGGGTGTAACCACGGCGCATATCACCATCGATAAACAACACCTTCTGCCCTGCTTTCGCAACCAGAGTGGCGAGGTTAACGCAGATAAAGGTTTTACCAATACCCGGGCTGGCACCGGTAATCATCAGAATGTTGTTTTTCGCTTCCATCATCGCAAAGTGCAGGCTGGTACGCAGGCTACGAATCGCTTCGATGGACAGATCGGTTGGGTTACCCAGCGCTAACAACGTCTCATGCGGATCGGTTTTCACCTTGTGACCGCGACGTGCCAGTGCTTCGGTATCTTTCTTACGTTGCCACTCGGAAAGCGGGACGCTGGCATAAACGTTCATGCCCAGCTCTTCCAGCTGCTCTGGGTTCTCGATACCGTGATGCAGCAGCGCCTTCAGCAGTACCACGCCCACGGACACCATCAGACCCAGAATCAGGCTGGCGGCAATAATCAGCAGCTTTTTCGGCGCAACCGGTGAATTGGCGGTCGCGGCCTGATCGATAATACGTACATCACCCACGGTACTGGCTTTACTGATGCTCAGCTCTTGCTGACGATTCAGCAGCTGCATGTAGATTTCCTGTCCTGACTGCACATCGCGGGTCAGACGCAGAATTTCCTGCTGGGTTTTAGGCATCTGCGCAATTTTCTTGTTCAGCTGCGTCTGCTCGTCTTCCAGCGTTTTACGCTTTTCCAACAGCGCCCGGTAGGTTGGGTGATCCTTGGTGAACAACTGTGAAACTTCGGCTTCACGGAAGGTCAGCTCGTTAAGCTGGCTCTGAACACTGACGGAAGAATCCAGTGCCGATTTTGCTTCGAGCGACAGGTCAACGGACTCATTCTCGCGACGGTAGGTGTTGAGTTTGTCTTCGGCCTGATCCAGTTTGCCGCGAACTTCCGGCAGTTGCTGTTTCAGGAACTCCAGGCTTTTCTCGGCCTGTTCGGATTTACGCTGCACGTTCTGTAACAGGTAGTTATTGACGATCTGGTTCAGAACTTTGCTGATCTGCTCCTGATCTTCACCCACATACTGCAGTCCCAGTACGCCGGTATCTTTCCCTTTGTCCGCAACGGTCAGGTTAGACAGGATGCTGTTAATTGCCTGCAGATCGTTGAGCTTGGTGACGGTAAACGTGGTGCCAGGCTCCGCATTGATATCGCTGACCAGCATGCTCACGTCGCCGTGTTTTTCGAACTGCCCCACTTTGCCTTTGAACAGCTCATCGCCATCAGCCGAAACGGTGTAGCTGTCTTTACCCGTAACCTCCAGTTCAACACTGCGTTTTTCAATAGTGCGTGGGATTTCAAGACGGGATACCGCGACCTGTCCGGGCTTGTTGCCCATCAGACGCGACAAGCCTTTACCGATGACCGGAAAGTAGTTCTGCGAAACCATCGCATCCAGGCCGAGGTCCTGAACGGTTTTCCCCAGCACCATACGTGATTCAAGGATCTGGATCTCGGTATCTGAGGCCGGCGTGGTGGGCATGATTGACTGCAGTTCATTCAGGACGGTGCTGCTATTCTTCTGCTCAACCTGAACCATGGCGTCGGCGCTGTAAATGGGCGTCGCAAACAGTGTGTAAAGCGTTGCCACCAGCATGAAAAAAGCGGTAACAGCGACGATGACCCAGCGGTGATCAATAAGCTGTCCCACAAGATGCGCCAAATCCCACCCATTCGATTCCTCGCGTGGCGCGGTCATGACTTTGTTTTTTATATTCATGGATAATCCCAACTATCGGCTTAGTACGCTGACCCATTTCTGAGTGGCGTGTTCCAGTAACCCGTAAACCTCTTCAAAGGCCTCACGGCTTTTTCTGTACGGATCCGCTATTTCCTTCTGATTGAGCCAGTGCCCAAGCAGCATCGTTTTGCCGCGTGCAGCCGGATCGATGCGGTTAACCTGTTCAATATGGCGTTTTTCCATCACCAGAATCAGGTCATACTCCCGGCACAGGCTGGCCGTTAACTGCTGGGCCTCATGACCGTCCAGGGATAACCCTTTTTCGGCCGCCACCTCAGTCGCGGTTTTATCCGCCGCATGACCGACCAGCGCGCCGAGTCCGGCAGATGCCACAGGAAGGTGCGGCAGCGCACGTTTGAACAGGCGCTCTCCTGTAGGAGAGCGGCAGATGTTGCCTACGCAGACGACTAACACGGACTTAATCATGGCTAAACCTTAGTTCGACCAGTTGCGGATGCGCTGTGCGGCCTGAGTCGCATCGTTAACACCGGCGATGGTTGGTATCAACTGCGATATCACACGGTTCCAACGCGTCAGCGGCGTCGAGGTTACGTAGACGATATCGTAAGGTTCAAGTTGGAATTCGGTACCCATGACCATGGACGCCGCATCTTTGGTGTTTAACTGATAGATGTTGGCAATTTTGCTGCGGTCAGTGCCGCGAGTCGGTCGGATAACAAACACACCGGTCGCGTCAGAGGTGGTTTGATCCATGCCCGCCGCGTTACCCAGTGCTTCCGCCAGCGTCATGCCGCTGCGATCCATTTTCAGGGTTGCCTGCTGTTTCACTTCACCCATCACAAAGACTTTCAGATCGTCATTGCGCGGCACATACAGAATGTCACCCGGATAAAGCAGATGGTTTTGGCTCAGATCGCCGTTCTGCATCAATGCCTGCAGCGAGACGCGCTGCTCACGACCGTTGTGAGTCAGAATGACATTACGCCAGTCTGCATCCGCCGCTAAGCCACCTGCGGCGTTAATCGCATCCAGGACAGTGAGCGGGACGTTGGTAATAGGCTGCTGGCCTGAAGTGGTCACGGCGCCGGTCACGTAGGTTTTCTGTGACTTGAACGAGGCGATGCTGACATCGACCTGAGGGCTTTCGATGTACTGCGCCAGACGACGCGCGACTTCATCACGCACCTCACCAACGGTACGACCAGCTACACGGACTCTGCCAATGTAAGGATAGAAAATCGTGCCATCTGAATGTACCCAGTTACCGGTGTCGCTGGCGCTGCGGTACTGACCTGCGGGGGTGGTGAGCTCAGGGTGATCCCACACGGTGATGGTGAGCACGTCACCAATGCCGATGCGGTATTCGTAGTTCTGAATCTCGGTCTGGAGTGATGGATTAGCCTGTGCCACCAGGGGCTTGGGACGCATTCTCTCCACCAGCGTTGGTGTTAACGGGTAAACGTTAACGTATTTGTCGATGTCAAAATTGTTGTCCTGCTGCTCAATGACATCTTTTCCCGAAGTGGACAAATTTTGCCCCGGCACGACGGTACAGCCGGCCATAAACGTGGCAGATACCAGAACAGGTATCATTTTCATTTTCATTGTAATCATTTAGATCTTCGCTATCAGTTAATGTTTGATAGAGGCGAATACGCCGCTGTGTAAGCGCTCGAAAAATGTAAACTATCCTGAATCAGGCCCTGAACATGTCGTTCATTATTCTTAGCTCCTGTCTTTTACCAATAACGCGCTTTACCCGGGACGGATTAAAGCAAAGCAGAACATTTCTGTTTATCAATGCCGTACCGCTTTTTTTTAGAAAAACCTGCCAGCCGGGCACCTGAAAAAGGCTGCTATCAGAGCATGGCTGACAGAGTTTTTTCTGCGGCTAGTAAGCACCATCACGTTTAAGTACGACACCAACGGTTTTGAACAAAATCGCAATGTCGTTCCACAGAGACCAGTTTTTTACATACCATGAGTCGAAATAGACTCGCGTTTCATAATCTACATCGTTGCGCCCACTGACCTGCCACAACCCTGTCATGCCCGGTTTGGCCATCAGGTAGTAATCGACATCGCCAGCATAGCGAGCCAGTTCATCTTCAATCACCGGACGCGGTCCGACCAGGCTCATATCGCCACGCACGACGTTCCACAACTGCGGCAGCTCATCAAGGCTGGTTTTACGAATAAAGTGCCCGACTTTAGTAATACGTGGATCGTTCTTGAGTTTGAAATCTTTGTCCCATTCAGCACGGGCAATCGGGTCCGTGCGTAAGACTTCCTCCAGCACTTCCTTCGAGTTAATCACCATCGAACGGAACTTGAGGCATTTGAACTTACGACCGTTTAAACCTACGCGCTCATGACCATAAATCGGCGGCCCACCATCGCGTCCGACCAGGAAGCCCAGCACCAGCAGAGCCGGTAGCAGCATCAGGATGATCGACAGCGCACCGAAAATATCGAAGGTGCGTTTCAGGAAACGTGAGGTACGTTTTGCCAGGTTATTCTGAACACGCAGAATCATGACTTCATGGCTGAAGATGTAGGCCATGTCGGTGCCGTAAAGCGGCACACCGCGCAGCGTCGGGATCACTGACACAGAACGGCAGTTATGCATGGCCAGGGATTTCAGCCACATGTCGCGGTGCTGACTTTGCTCGAACTCAACCGCAACAATAAACTGCGTTTCACTGTTCGTCAGATTCCACAGCGCTTGCTCATCGCGCAGCACCGGGATACCTGAAATCAACTCCTGCGGGCAGGAACCGTCCACGTCATAGAAGGCAATCACATCGAAGCCCATGACTTCTTCGCTCTGCAGCGCCTGCCAGGCTTCCTGTGCGTTTTTATTGCTACCGATGATAATGGTCTGCTTTTTCCACAAGCCGTATTTATTCAGCAGGCGTTTAGACAGCGAACGGCAGACCGGAATGATCACCAGCGTAATAAGCCAGGTCAGCAACCAGACAAAACGTGACATCTGCCATTGAGACAAGGCCGTGATCGACAGTTCAATGACGGAGAAAATGAGAATGGTACGAAAAATTTCTTTTAATTCGAACCAAAAAGGTTTGCGATAGGTGTAATGACGCAGCCTGACCCAGAACCAGAACACGCAAATTACAGACAGGCAGATGTGTGTAGCAACTTTTAAATTTAATTCCCGATCAGACATATCCGACAACAGTGAAGGAGATGTCATATTAATTAGCATCATCGCGATAAATAATGCCGCGTTGAAACATATTAAATCAGAACAAGCCAATAATAATTTGGTGATAAGACTTTTAAACGTAAATTCGTTATCGCGCATATTTAACTCTTTATTTTATTTCCTTAACCCACCACACCAGACTCTTAAGCGACCAGCATTGTCCCTTAAGCCCGAGCGTTTCTGAGGGGAGCTCCTGCGGCATTTACGCCATTGTCATTGACTATGAAACCAATAATACCGTACTCAATACCAACAGATTACTCTGACTTTATCAGCAACATGCTGATTAAATATCAAACCGAAGCGGCAACTCAGACACGCTACCGCCCTTGGCTGTCGCTGCCAATACCGCCCTGATTGCCACTGTTTTTCGCTGCACCGCGTGCGATTGCGCACAAAACATCCTTGTGCAGAATGCGTTGACATTCCGCTACATACCATGACGGATTATCGCGCAAATTACAGATTCAGGCGCAGGCGTTGACTAACTCGTTGCTATACTAGTTATTACTGGCATGTTTACAAGTAGACCCCGCCATCCCTGGACTATTTTAGGAAAAAGACTACCAGTAATAAGTATTGAACCCGCCCATTTTCGGCTTTGAGGTGGAAAAAAATCAGATTTATTCCATGTTGGCACCAGGAATAATCGCATAAGAAATTCCTCTGAATGAGAAATGCGGTGACATTAATCTGCAACCTTTTTCCGCTACTGTCGTCCCCGCATTAATCAATCTGCTGAAGAATTATCCTGTAATTAATGTATGCGGTATTCAATTAAATCGTAAAGAACCTGTAAGGTCGCTATTTGTCCCCTGGCCCTCTCTCCACTATCATCAGATAAAGCTTATTTTTAGACATTCAGGTGAATAAAGCATGTTGGAGGTAATGGCCGACCCCGCGTTATGGGCAGGTTTAGTCACGCTAATCGTTCTTGAACTGGTACTGGGCATCGATAACCTGGTATTTATTGCCATTCTGGTCGAGAAGCTTCCCGCCGCGTCGCGCGATCGGGCCCGGGTTATTGGCCTGCTGATGGCGTTGGTCTGCCGACTGCTGCTGCTGGCGTCCCTTTCCTGGCTGGTAACACTGACCCAGCCATTGATGACGCTGGCTAATCACGCCTTTAGCGCCCGTGACCTGTTACTGCTGTTCGGTGGACTGTTTTTATTGTTTAAAGCGACAACAGAACTGAACGAAAGACTAGAAGGTAGTGATGACGACAACGCTCAACAAAAAGGCGGCGCTAAATTCTGGCCAGTAGTGGCACAAATTGTGGTGCTGGACGCGATATTTTCGCTGGATGCGGTGATCACGGCTGTCGGTATGGTAAACGATTTGCCCGTGATGATGGTCGCGGTCACCGTCGCCATTTTATTGATGTTGCTGGCCAGTAAGCCCCTTACCCGCTTCGTCAACAGTCACCCGTCCATCGTTATCCTGTGCCTGAGTTTTTTGCTGATGATTGGCTTTAGCCTGGTGGCGGAAGGGTTTGGCTTTGCCATTCCGAAAGGCTATCTCTATGCCGCCATTGGTTTCTCGGTGCTTATTGAAGCCCTGAACCAGCTTGCGCAGTTTAACCGTCGCAAGGTGCTGTCTGCCGGTCGTCCGTTACGGCAGCGTACCGCTGAAGCGGTTTTACGCCTGTTACGCGGCGAAGCCGAACGGGCAGAACTGGATGCAAAAACGTCGTCGATGATTGCCGATGGCGATTCAGTCGCGCTGTTCAATCGTCAGGAGCGCGTGATGATTGCCAGAGTCATGGGGCTTGGACAGCGTCACGTAAACAGCATTATGACGACGCGCCACGATGTTCAGCATATTGACTTAAGTGACGATCCGGCCGTCATTATGGCGAATCTCGACAGTAATCAGCATACGCGCATCGTTATCACGGATAACGGCAACGAACCGCTCGGTATTGTGCATGTTAACGATTTGCTGCATCAGTCACTGCACCACCATTCTCTCGATTTACGCAGCCTGATCCGCCAGCCGCTGGTGTTTCATGAACGCATCACCCTGTTACAGGCGCTGGAGCTGTTTCGTCAGGGGCACACGCACTTTGCTTTTGTCGTTGATGAGTTTGGTTCTGTGGAAGGCGTTGTCACCTTGAGCGATTTGATGGAAACCATCGCCGGGAGTCTGCCCAATGAGGCAGGTGAGACCGATGCGCGCTATGACATTCAGCCTAACGGTGCGGGCGGCTGGATTGCCAATGGCCAAATGCCGTTAGAAGACCTGGCAATGTATGTCACCTTGCCGCTGGACGACAAACGTAATTATCACACGCTTGCCGGGCTGGTGATGGATCGACTGCAGACGATCCCGCACGAAGGCGAAGAGATCGCACTCGGCGATTACCGGTTACGCACCCTGCAGGTTGAACACCACCGGATTCAGAAGGTAGAAATCCTGCCAAACCCCGACGCGCCGCACTGATGCAGCGCCTTTATGGGCGCGGCGAATCCTGGCGGCTGTCTTTGGTCTGCTGACGATCGAGCCACTGATTCAGACGCGATTTAGCCTCGTTTTGCAACTTATCACGGAGCACGTCGTCAACCGGCAGCGTATATTGTGGATTATCCCAGCTGCCGTAGATACGAAACGGGATCGCCTGGCTGGAAAGCGCTGCAACCAGTTTTTCATCACCCTGCCAGCCACTCAGCGTCAGGCTCAGTGTCACGTCTAACTGTTGCTGCACCATATTGACACTGCCGTCGCCCCGTAATGCCAGTTGCTTACTGGTACCGTTAAGATGGCTAAAGGTGAGTAGCCCTTTTTTCAGCGCAAGCTGGCCGCTAATGTCGTCGATGCCCTGCCCGGATGCCTGATCGTCACTGCTGATACGGTCGCTGACGCGTGCGACGGCGCGACGCACCATCTGCTGCAAGTCAATTTGTGCCAGCTTGAGGTGGCTCACACGGATATCCGCTTTGCCCTGCCAGCTGCGTTTCGCATCTTCAAGGGTAAGGTTATCACCCGCCAAATCACCGTTGAGATCCACCGTTCCCTGTAGCGACTGCGGCAAGGCAAGCGCCTTTAACAAGGGCTGGATATCAACCTGGTTCAGCACCGGCTTAAAGCTGACATGGGTAACGGGCTGACGAATATCAATGCTGCCGGGAACAGAGAAACTACCCTGTCCTACTGAGCCAGACAGCGTGCGCAGTGTCATCAAGCCCTGTTGGTTAACCGCATCCACAGCGAGTTTGGTGAGGCTAAGACCTCGCCACACCGCCTTATCCGCCTGCAGTTTGACATCCAGATCGATATCGTTGAGCGGCGAGTCCGCATTCGTGGGTTCACGCTGATCGGCAATCACCGGCGCAGGGGCGATCTGGCTGCTTTGCCCACTCACCTGCTGGGTCAGGGATGAGATAAACAGCAGGTTGTCCATATCGAGTGAAGTGGCATGAAGGTCCAGCGCCAGTTGTTGCGGTGGCGTGAGGTTGCCTTGCGCATTGCCGCTGAGAACGCTGTCGTTGGCGTTAAGCTTCAGGTCGGTGACGGCAAAGGTATTCCTGTCGGCATTCCAGCGTCCCTGAAAGCTCAGCGTACCTTTAATGCCCTGCGGCGGCAGGCTGGCACCAGACAGATCGTAATCCAGCTGATCGAGCTGACCGCTTAACTGATGAGGATACTGTGATTTGTCCAGCCGGCCTTTCAGATTGACTAGCGCCGTGCGCTGGTTGCGCGTCAGGCTGGTATTCAGCGTGATCGTGGCCACGCTGGACTGATCCTGCTCCATATCCAGATTCAGATTGCGGAAGGTGAACGCATCACCGCCAGGCTGTTGCCAGATAAACAGGCTGTCCGAGAGCTGAAGCTTGTCAATATCGAATGACCACTGGGCAGAAGAGGTCGGCTCGGTATTGTGCGGGCCGCGCGGCGCATCCTGCGGGGCCTGTGCGGCACTGTCAGGTGTCACCCGCACCACGGCATTTTTCAGCATCACCTGGCTGACGCTCAACTGATGCGACAATAAAGGCAGGAGGTTTACATCCAGGCGCATGTTGTCTGCAGAAACGACGGGCTGCGACGCGCCGGGCGCCGTCAGACTCATACGACCGGCAAGAATGCTGAGTTTTGGCCAGACATGCCAGCGCAAATCGCCGTTGATGGTAAGTTGATAACCGCTGCGCTGTTCGACCTGTTGTACCATATAGCTACGAAAGTCGTTGGGATTGACCAGCAAAACCAGCGCGGTCAAGCCTGCTACGACCACCACCAGTAAGATGGCCAGCGTGGTTATCACTCTTCTCATCACATCCTCATGAATTAGTCTTTATCGATACGACTGGCATCAGCACCCTGCTGGCCTCGATATTTCGCGTTCTCACGGCGATTATAAGGCCGCGCGGCTGGCCCGGAAAGCGGCTCAAAGCTTAGTGCACCAATCAGCATTCCGGGGCGCAGCGCCAGGGGCAGTTTGCCCGAATTATAGAACTCCAGCACGATACGGCCCTGCCAGCCTGGATCGATACGGTGCGCGGTCACATGGACCATCAAACCCAGGCGCGCCAGCGAGGAGCGTCCGTCCAGCCAGCCTACGAGGTCGTCAGGAATGGTGACGGATTCCAGCGTTACCGCCAGAGCCAGCTCTCCTGGATGCAGGAAGAACGCCTCGCCTTCGGGGAGAACGATCTCATCGCTCATCACGCGATCGAGCGCGGCACTCACTTCGTCCTTCGGGCCACTCAGGTCGATAAAGGCAGCGGTATGTCCACTGAAAGTACGGAACTGATTGCCTAAACGGACGTCAACCGTTGCACCATTGATACGTTCTACGGGTGGCCGCGGCGTAATCGCCAGTTTTCCGCTATCAAGCCAGGCTTCAATATCGCGGTCGCATAATCTCATTGCGGTAACTCCATGAAGTAAGTGTAGCGAACAGGGCGCATCTGTGCTGTTAACCTGTTCGCGCCACGTCCTTTGAGACGTAAACTACTCGAAGAACTGGTTAATCTTGGCCTTGAGGATATCAATGGCGATACGGTTTTTACCCCCGCGCGGCACAATAATATCTGCATATTGTTTGGAGGGTTCAATGAATTGCAGAAACATAGGGCGAACCGTTTTCTGATACTGGCTCATCACGGAGTCCATTGAACGACCACGTTCATTCACATCGCGCTTCATACGACGCATCAGACAAATGTCGAGCGGCGTATCCACAAAGATGGAGAAATTCAGTTCCTGACGCAGGCGCGCATCGGTCAACAGTAAAATGCCTTCAAGGATGATGACTTTTTTAGGCTTAATTTGCAGCGTTTCTTTCGTACGGGTGTGCTCGACATAGCTGTACACGGGTAACTCAATGTCCTGTCCTGCTTTTACCGCACGCAAATGCTGTAATAACAAATCATGATCCATCGCGCTGGGATGGTCATAATTGGTTTTAACCCTCTCTTCCATGGTGAGGTGACTTTGATCTTTGTAATACGCATCTTCAGGAATAACGCCGATATGTTCATCGCCCACCTGGTCGCGGATTTCACGATAGAGAGTACTGGCGATTAAACTTTTACCGGATGCAGATGCACCTGCAATGCCAACGATCACGCACTGATGAGACTTGTCAGTCATACTTTTAAAAACCTGATACTGGAGCCAGAAACTGCGCGCAAACTGCGCACCCAGTTAATGGGGCTGAACGGAGAGGGTGAGTTGGCGCTAAGTATAGGGATTTCGGCCTTTTGATGCCAGAGAAATGGCATTCTCCCTTTTCAGACTTTCCCCTTTTAACCTAACGGATTTCACCGATAAACTAGCGGTACAAAACAGAATGACGACGCACAGCACGTGTCGGGCCTGATGTGGCTGATGAATAAGGGCGTTTTGCCCGTAGAAGAATAAAGGAAGACTATGCTCTGGAAGACCCTCACCTATTTTGGTGACAGTATGTTGTTGATTCCCACGGCGGTGATTATTGCACTGATTTTGCCGTGGAAAAGCGATAACCGCCGCACCGTATGGTACTGGATCATGGCGTTTGGTTTAGCCGGGTTGGTTGTCAGCGTGTCCAAAATACTGTTTCTTGGTTTTGGTATCGGTAGTGCCCGCTTTAACTTCACCGGGTTTAGCGGTCACAGCGCCATGTCCGCGACTCTGTGGCCAGTGATGCTTTGGTTAATATCTGGGCGCTGGTCAAGCCGGTGGCGCGTCTTTGCCATTGGTGTGGGCTATGTCATTCCATTGATGGTAGGTCTGTCACGACTGGTCATTCATGCCCATTCCATTAGTGAGGTACTGACCGGGCTGTTGCTGGGCTTTACGCTCAGTACCGCGTTTTTACTGTCGCAACGGCAAACGGCGCTGAAGGGCTTTAGCTGGCCACAAATTGCCGCGGCGCTCCTGGTCCCGGTACTGCTGCTGGGGCACGGCCGGATAGCCACGACACAACAGTTTCTGGAGCAGTTTTCTGCCCGTCTGGCTGGCATGGAAAAACCTTATACAAGGGCCGATCTTTTCCGCGACTGATAAACTGAATGGCGCGTGCTGGCGCGCGCCATTCAATCCAACGAATACCGCAATTTAATGATTTCCCCCCTGTTTTTTCTACCAAATGTGCTAGCATTCTTCCAATAACAATGGCTCGCGCACCGCATTCCATTGCACTATCTTGCTTCCTGCTGGATCGATAAATGATCGTTGAGACACTGGCCTCGTCAGATAAATCACCTAACACGTGGCTACACGCCTGCTGGCTTAGCCTGGTTTCCTTCGTCCTGACGTTGTTCTGTCTTGAACTTATTGTGGTCAGCGGTAAAATCTCGCCACTCTGGTTCTCAACGGCACTAATGACCATCGTGGTTTTTCGTTGCACTTCACGCCAGTTGCCCTTTTTGCTCCTTGCCTGCCTCATTGGTACGGCGGTGGCAAACGCATTGATCATCGGCCCTGCCCTTTCAAATTTAAAATTTGCTCTGCTTAATCTGTTGCAGGCCCTGATGGGCGGATTTTTATTACGCGCATTGCTTAACCGGGATGCGCCGCTGGTTTCGCTAAATGACTGGATACGCTTTGTCATTGCCACTGGCATCATTTCTCCGGTTATTGGCGGTGCCCTTGCCCTGTGGGTACTGCACGTGGGTGAACAGGCGTCGTTTGCCTTCTTTTATACCTGGGTGATTTCAGAAATTATTGGCATGCTCGCCCTCGGCCCGGTTTTGCTGCTGCTCTCCTGGCCACTGCCGCACGATTATCTGAAACGCGCGTCGCTGTTTGAAACGCTTATCACCCTTGTTCTGACGCTCACCGCCAGCTATTTATCGCTGCGGTTCTTACCCTGGCCGTTTACCTTTATTTTGGTCGTGCTGTTCTGGTGTGCCGTGCGGCTGCCCAAGGTCGAAGCCTTTGTGCTGTTTTTTCTTAACGCCAGCTTTATGGCGTTATTGCTCTCATTAGACTGGATTAAGGTCACGTCTACCGTCAGCGCCTATGCAGTCATCACCAGTTGGCTTCCGTTTTTGATGGTTTTAATCCCCTGTCATATCATGTCGTTAGTGATGGATGCTTTCCGCCATGAAAAGCATCACATAAGCGAGAGCGAAACCCGTTTTCGTCATGCCATGGAGTATTCAGCCATTGGCATGGCGCTGGTTTCTGTAGAAGGCCGATGGCTTCAGGTGAATAAATCCTTGTGCGATACGCTGGGTTATCCCGAGCATGAACTCACCAAACTGACCTTCCTGCAAATTACCCATCCCGACGACATCTATGACGATCAGAAGCGCCTGGAGAAGCTGCTCGAAGGCAAAATTTATTCCTACACGCTGGAAAAGCGCTATTTTCGCAAAGACGGCGAAATAGTCTGGGTCCGGCTGACCATCTCCCTGGTGCGCGATAACGCGCAGCAACCGCTCTATTTTATTGCGCAGATTATCAATATCTCCGAACTGAAACAGAGCGAACTGGTGAATCAGCGTCTGATGGAGCGGATTACGCTGGCGAATGAAGCAGGCGGCATCGGCGTATGGGAATGGGACATGATCAGCGGCGAAGTGCTGTGGGATAAACGCATGTTCGAGCTGTTTGGCATGAAATCCTATGAATCGCCCAGCTACGAGCTCTGGGTGAAGATGGTCCATCCCGCCGATCGTGAGTATTGCGTGATGACGATACAAGGCGCTATTGAACAAAGCAGTGCGTTCCAGATGGAGTATCGGGTGGTGCGTGAGGATGAGCACTACTGGATTCGTACTCAGGCTAATCGCCTGCTCAGTAAAGATGGCCGTATTGAGCGCATCCTGGGGATCTCCCAAGACATCACGCCGTTACGTAATTTGAATGATGCGCTGTTTCAGGAAAAAGAGCGCATGATGATCACGCTGGACTCTATCGGTGAGGCCGTTATCAGTACCGATCAGGAGATGCGCGTGACCTTTATGAACCCTGTGGCGGAAAAAATGACGGGCTGGTCTCAGGACGCCGCGGCAGGCAAACCGGTCAGCGAACTATTGCATATCACCCATGGTCGTCATGGCCCTGAAGTCGAAAACCTGCTGCTGAACCACATCCCCTCCGAAAAAACCGCGCCCTACCTGTCTGAAGAGTGGGTACTGCACACGCTGAACGGCGAACATATTGATATCCATTACAGTATTACGCCGCTCAAATCTGAATCTGGCACCGAGCGCGGTGCGGTGCTGGTTATCCAAGACGTCAGTGAGTCACGTAAAGTGATGAAACGCCTGAGTTACAGCGCCCTGCACGATACGCTGACCCGATTGCCTAACCGGGCCAGCTTTGAGCTGCAACTTAAGCGACTGCTTTCCGACGCTGTCGAGCATCAGAATCAGCACGTGCTGGTGTTTATTGACCTTGATAAATTTAAGGCGGTCAACGACAGCGCGGGACATGCCGCCGGGGACGCCCTGCTAAGCGAACTCTCGGACTTAATGCGCCACCGCCTGCGCGGCAGCGACTTCCTGGCCCGGCTCGGCGGCGACGAGTTTGCCATCCTGATGCCCGAATGCCGGGTCGATCAGGCCTGCGAAGAGGTCGAAAACATCGTTCGCGCCGTCAGTGACTACTGTTTTGAATGGCTGGGGCGCGCTTATCAGGTCGGTGCCAGCGCGGGCATTACGCAAATCTCCGCTCAAAACGCGCAGAGCAGTGATGTCCTCTCGCAGGCGGATATTGCCTGTTATAACGCCAAGCGTAGCGGGCGGGGCCGCTATATGGTGTATGAGCAGCACCCTCTCGCGTTGATGGGAAACCCTCACGCCCTGGATCTGACGATGGTGGATGCCTTGCAGGTTGAAATGCAGGTATGGGCGGTCGCGCCGCCAGGTAAGCCTCATTCTGCCAGCGTCTGGCTGGTGGAGATTCAGCTGTTCACCGAGGAAGGGTTGCTTATTGATGAGCATCTGCTGCGTAACAACCTGACCGATGAGGCGCTGAAACGCCGACTGGAAGACAATATCGTTGCAGCCTTTTTCGGTCAGCGTATTTCAACAATGAGCCAAAAAGGCATCGCCTTGATATTGCCCCTTGATGTGAACGCGCTTTACGATCCGGCCTTTGTCGAAAACCTGTGTTTTCGCTTCGCGGAATCGGGTCTGGCCGATAGCCATAGCGGGATTGCGCTTAACGCCGCCAGCGTCCTTGCCAGCGGTGAGCGCCTGATCGGCGCGTTGACGAAACTACGCCAGGCGGGCTGTCGCATCGTGTTGCAGCATTTTGGCCGTAATCTGGATGCCTTTAATCAGCTCACCGGCAAGGTCGTTGACTGCCTGATTCTGGCCCCGGAGCTGGTTGCTAACCTGCACAATAATCTGATGGATGAGATGCTGATCTCCATTATTCAGAGCCAGACCAGCCAGCGTGATATTACCCTGCTTGCAGGCCCGGTTTCGGTTCCAGCCGTTCTCACCACGCTCACCCGTCTCGACGTTGACGGCGTCTGGGGAAGCGCGGTCGCAGAACGCCAGCCACTGAGTAAACTGGCGGAAGAGTCCCTTTTCGCGATTCGCTAATTCTGCCGCTCACCGCTTGCCACGACCTTTCAGCTGCGCTAAAGTCGCCCCCTTTTTTCCTGCCTGGGGGCGAAAAATGTTCATTGGATTCGATTACGGTACGGCTAACTGTTCCATTGCGGTCAGCGAAAATGGCTCGCCACGGCTGTTAACGCTGGAGAAGGGTCAACGCCTGCTGCCGTCCATGATTTGCTCCCCTACACGTGAAGCCGTGACGGAATGGCTCTATCGCCATCATCAGGTTGCCACACCTGAACAGGAAAGCACGGCGCTGCTGCAGCGGGCGCTACGCTATAACCGCGAAGAAGATATCGATGTTTTACCCGACAGCATTCAGTTTGGCCTGACCGCGCTCCAGCATTACATGGTCGATCCTGAAGATGTCTGGTTTGTTAAATCCCCTAAATCTTTTCTGGGTGCCACGGGCCTGAAACCGCAGCAGATTGCTTTTTTTGAAGATCTGGTCTGCGCCATGATGCTGCACATTCGCCAACAGGGTGAAGCGCAGACCCAGCAGCCGATCGACCAGGCGGTTATAGGCCGTCCGGTTAACTTTCAAGGATTAGGCAGCGAAGACGCGAATCAGCAGGCACAGGGCATTTTGTTACGTGCGGCGAAACGCGCGGGGTTCCGGGATGTGGAATTTCAATTTGAGCCGGTGGCGGCGGGACTGGATTTTGAGGCGACGCTGGATAAGGAAACCCGTGTGCTGGTGGTCGATATTGGCGGGGGAACCACCGACTGCTCGATGCTGCTGATGGGCCCGCAGTGGCGCAACCTGTCAGATCGGCGTGAAAGTCTGCTGGGCCACAGCGGTTGTCGCGTGGGCGGGAACGATTTGGATATTATGCTGGCATTCAAGGCGCTGATGCCCTTACTGGGCGCGGGCGGTAACACCCAGAAAGGCACTGCTCTGCCTGCCCTGCCCTGGTGGAACGCCGTCGCCATCAACGATGTACCTGCGCAAAGCGATTTTTACAGCACCGCCTGCGGTAAGATGCTGCGTGATTTAGTCCGCGAGGCAGAAAATCCTGTCGCCGTCGCCCATTTACTCAAGGTATGGCAGCAGAAGCTGAGTTATCGCCTGGTCCGGACCGCCGAAGAAAGCAAGATCGCCCTGTCCGATCGCCCCGACTTTACGGCATCCCTGGATTTTATCACCGCCGGTTTACAGGCCGATATCAGCGTGACCACCCTGCAGGATGCAATCAGCCAGCCGCTGGAGAAGATTCTGGAGCAGGTACAACTGGCGCTGGCAACCAGCAATATCAAACCCGAGGTGATCTATCTCACCGGCGGCAGCGCCCGCTCGCCTCTTTTACGCGCCGCACTGCAGCAGGCCCTGCCGGGTACGCCCATTGCCGGTGGAGACGATTTTGCCTCGGTCACCGCAGGTCTGGCGCGCTGGGCAGAGGTGATGTTTGCCTGATCCTGCCGGGTGAGACAGTTGCCAAGTGAGACAGTAAAAGGACAGCGTCAACGGCCGGTGATGTCGCCAGAGTCGGTATCAAGGCTCTGCGCTCCTCGCGCCGCTGAGGCGCCCTCTCTGCATCATTCGTTCACCTGACGTCACCTCATGCCTTTTGCTCGCCTTCCTGCGGGCAAACGCTGGCGTTTTCACGCCGCTCCGCGCGGCGTATTGCCGCCCGACACCTGCCCCTTCTGGCTTTTTGCGCTTGTTACCATTGATGAATTTAATAAATCATTTCCTGACCACAACAGCTCATCACGCGCTATTCTGTGGCACACTCATTCAAATGCGTTATGAATACGGCCCATCAATTAAACGACAATATGTCTTCAGAAAATCGACATAATTACGCAGTGCTGACAGATATCCTTAATTCCTTCAAATTTTTACCCGCAGGGACGACTACAATTCGTGGTTTGCAGGCAACCTTTTAAGCCCGCGCCCTGGAAAGACAGTGCTGGAGAGCAACAACAACAATGAACAACCGATACCCTGTTATGAAAAAAGCGTTGATTGCGCTGGTGGTGATTGCCGTGGCCGCAGGCGGCTATTACTGGTGGAAGCATCCGGCCCAGCCCGCAAGCGACGGTGACGCATCCGGCCAGCCTGCACATGGTAAAAGAGGCAGTGGCGCGCATAAGCCCTTAGCGCCGGTGCAGGCGGCCAGTGCGGTCAAAGAGAGTGTGCCGCAATACCTGAATGGGTTAGGCACCGTGACAGCCGCCAACACCGTGACGGTGCGTAGCAGGGTGGATGGGAATCTGATGGCTATCCACTTCACAGAAGGCCAGCAGGTGAAAGCCGGCGATCTGCTCGCCGAGATCGATCCCCGTCCCTATCAGGTAGCCCTCATGCAGGCACAGGGTCAGCTGGCGCGCGACCAGGCTACCCTGGCGAACGCACGCCGCGATTTAGCCCGTTACCAGAAGCTGGCGAAAACCTCGCTGGTTTCCCAGCAGGATCTGGACACACAGAGCGCTCTGGTGAATGAAACCCTGGGCACGATAAAAGCCGATGAAGGTAGCGTTGCCAGCGCCCAGCTGAATCTGACTTACAGCCGCATCACTTCACCTATCGATGGCCGCGTGGGTCTGAAGCAGGTTGATATCGGCAACTACATTACCAGCGGCGACACCAATGGCCTGGTGGTGATTACTCAAACGCATCCGGTCGATGTGGTGTTCAGCGTGGCTGAAAACACTATCAGCCAAATCATGCAGGCGCAAAAAAGTGGCGAACCTTTACTGGTCGAAGCCTGGGATCGCAGCAATCAGCATTTGATCACCCGCGGTAAACTGCTCAGTCTGGATAACCAGATTGATGTGACCACCGGCACGATTAAAATTAAAGCGCGCTTTAATAATCAGGATGACCTGCTCTTTCCTAATCAGTTTGTTAATGCGCGCCTGAAGGTGAATACCTTACAGGATGCCGTCGTGATTCCCACCGCAGCGCTGCAAATGGGGAATGAAGGCCACTTTGTCTGGGTGATCAACAGTGAAGACAAGGTCAGTAAGAAAAGCGTGACCGCCGGTCTGCAGGACAGCCAGAAAGTGGTAATCAGCGCCGGACTCAACGCAGGCGATCGCGTCGTCACCGACGGGCTGGACCGCCTGACAGAAGGGGCAAAAGTTGAAGTGGTTGCCGCGCAGAGTCGCGCCACAAAAGAGACCCGCACCAGCTTGCCGTCCAAAGGGGAATCTGAGTAATGCAGGTTATGCCTCCTGACCACAGCGGAGGGCCGTCACGCCAGTTTATCCTGCGTCCGGTCGCGACCACCTTACTGATGATTGCCATTTTACTGGCGGGGATTCTGGGTTACCGCTTTTTGCCGGTCTCTGCCCTGCCTGAAGTGGATTATCCGACGATTCAGGTCGTTACGCTGTATCCCGGGGCAAGCCCGGATGTAGTGACCTCCTCCATTACCGCCCCGCTTGAACGTCAGTTCGGCCAGATGTCCGGACTGAAGCAGATGGCATCGCAAAGCTCGGGTGGCGCCTCAATCGTCACGCTGCAATTTCAGTTGACGCTGCCGCTTGATGTGGCGGAGCAGGAAGTGCAGGCGGCGATCAACTCTGCCACCAACCTGCTGCCCAATGACCTGCCGAATCCGCCGGTTTACAGCAAAGTCAATCCGGCCGATCCACCGATTATGACTCTGGCCGTCACCACCAGCAGCATGCCGTTAACCCAGGTGCAGGACATGGTGGAAACCCGTGTCGCACAGAAGATATCGCAGGTCACCGGCGTCGGTCTGGTGACGCTGACAGGCGGTCAGCGTCCGGCGGTGCGCGTCAAGATGAACAGCCAGGCGCTGGCCGCCATGGGGCTGACCAGCGAAACGGTGCGCACGGCGATCACCAATGCCAATGTCAACTCCGCGAAAGGCAGCCTGGATGGCCCTACCCGCTCGGTCACGCTTTCCGCCAACGATCAGATGAAATCGGTAGAGGATTACCGCCAGTTGATCGTCAGTTATAAAAATGGTGCACCGGTGCGCCTGGCGGATGTGGCAACCATTGAACAGGGCGCAGAAAACAGCTGGCTGGGTGCCTGGTCCAACCGTGAACCAGCCATTGTGCTGAATGTGCAACGCCAGCCAGGTGCCAACATTATTGCCACCGCCGATAGCATTCGCGCCATGCTGCCGTCACTGATCGCCAGCCTGCCTAAATCAGTCGACGTGAAACTGGTCACTGACCGCACCACCAACATTCGTGCGTCCGTCAGCGACACCCAGCATGAACTGATGCTGGCAATGGGGTTGGTGGTGATGATCATCTACCTGTTTTTGCGTAACGTGCCTGCCACCATTATTCCGGCCGTGGCAGTGCCCCTGTCGCTGATTGGCACCTTTGCGGCGATGTATTTTTTGGGTTTTTCCATCAACAATCTGACGCTGATGGCGCTGACCATCGCCACAGGCTTTGTCGTAGACGATGCCATCGTCGTGATTGAGAACATTTCGCGCTATATCGAGAAAGGCGAAAAACCCATGACGGCCGCCCTGAAGGGCGCGGGCGAAATTGGCTTTACCATTATCTCTCTGACGTTTTCACTGATTGCGGTGCTAATCCCGCTGCTGTTTATGGGCGATGTCATCGGCCGTCTGTTCCGCGAATTTGCGGTGACGCTGGCGGTGGCGATTTTGATTTCAGCCGTGGTCTCGCTCACCCTGACGCCGATGATGTGCGCCCGCATGTTGAGCGCAGAATCGCTGCGCAGGCAAAACCGCTTTTCCCGCGCCAGCGAAGCCATGTTTGAGCGAGTGATTGCGGTGTACGGTCGCGGGCTGAGTCGGGTGCTTAACCATCCCTGGCTGACGCTATCCGTGGCACTTGGCACAATGCTGCTTACCGTCTTGTTATGGATCGCGATTCCTAAAGGCTTTTTCCCGCAGCAGGATAACGGCATCATCCAGGGCACTCTGCAAGCCCCGCAGTCGGTGTCTTACGCCAGCATGGCTGAGCGCACCCGTGACGTTGCCTCGGTGATAATGAAAGATCCCGCGGTACAAAGCCTGACTTCGTTTGTGGGCGTCGACGGCACCAATCCGTCACTCAACAGTGCCCGGTTGCAGATCAACCTTAAGCCGCTGGATACGCGCAGCGAACGTATTCCTGAGATCCAGCAGCGACTGCAACAGCAAATCAGCATGATCCCCGGCGTCACGCTGTGGCTTCAGGCGGTTCAGGATCTGACGATTGATACCCAGGCCAGCCGCACGCCCTATCAGTTTACGCTACAGTCCGGATCGCTGGACTCACTCAGCACCTGGGTTCCTGCGCTGGTGAGCGCCTTGCAGAAACTGCCCGCGCTGCGAGATGTCAGCAGTGACTGGCAGGATAAGGGCCTGGAAGCCTATATCAAAGTCGATCGTGACAGCGCCAGCCGGTTGGGTATCAGCATGGCGGATGTGGATAACGCGCTCTACGACGCCTTTGGGCAGCGGCTGATCTCCACCATCTATACTCAGGCAAACCAGTACCGCGTGGTGCTGGAGCAGGACAACAGCACCACGCAGGGCCTGCAAAGCCTGGAGGGTATTCGCCTGATCAGTACCGACGGCGGCAGCGTTCCCTTAAATGCTATCGCCAGCATTGAGCAGCGCCATGCGCCTTTGACCATCAACCACCTGAGCCAGTTTCCGTCGGCCACCTTCTCATTTAATGTGGCGAAGGGCTATTCGCTGGAAGATGCCACAAAGGCGATAACCCAGGCCGAAGAACAGCTTGGTATGCCGTCAGAGGTGATGACGCAGTTCCAGGGCAGCACCCTGGCGTTTGAAGCGGCACTGACGAGCACGGTGTGGCTGATTGTGGCGGCTGTCGTGGCGGTGTATATCGTGCTGGGCGTCCTGTACGAGAGTTTTATTCATCCCATCACCATTCTTTCAACCCTGCCAACCGCAGGTGTGGGTGCCTTGCTGGCCCTGATGATAAGCGGCAACGAGCTGGATATCGTGGCGATCATCGGCATCATTTTGCTGATTGGCATCGTGAAAAAGAACGCCATCATGATGATTGACTTTGCCCTGGCTGCGGAGCGTGAACAGGGCATGAAGCCGTATGACGCGATCTATCAGGCCTGCCTGCTGCGTTTCCGACCTATTCTGATGACCACGCTGGCCGCGCTGCTGGGGGCGTTACCGCTGATGCTCAGCACCGGCGTCGGCGCAGAATTACGCCAACCGCTGGGTATTGCTATGGTTGGCGGCCTGATCCTCAGCCAGATTTTGACCCTGTTTACCACACCGGTTATTTACCTGCTGTTTGACCGACTGGCGCATAACCTGCGTCGCCGCCTCGGTCACACGGAGGAACAGCAGTGAAATTTTTTGCGCTGTTTATCCATCGCCCGGTTGCCACCACGCTGCTGACGCTGGCGATTGCGCTGGCCGGGATGCTGGGCTTTCGCCTGCTGCCCGTCGCCCCGCTGCCGCAGGTGGATTTTCCGGTGATTATGGTGTCGGCTTCTCTGCCCGGTGCCTCGCCGGAAACGATGGCCTCGTCAGTCGCCACGCCGCTGGAACGTTCTCTGGGCCGCATCGCCGGCGTCAGCGAAATGACCTCCACCAGTTCCCTGGGATCGACCCGCATCATCATGGTTTTCGATTTTGATCGTGACATTAATGGTGCGGCGCGGGATGTCCAGGCGGCGATCAACGCTGCGCAAAGCCTGCTCCCCACCGGTATGCCTTCGCGCCCGACCTATCGCAAAGCTAACCCGTCTGATGCGCCGATCATGATCATGACGCTGACCTCCGACCTGTTCAGCCCGGCTCAGCTCTACGATTACGCCTCCACACAGCTGGCGCAGAAGCTGTCGCAGATTAACGGCGTTGGTGATGTCACCGTAGGCGGCAGCTCTTTGCCCGCCGTGCGCGTTGCGCTGAACCCGCAGGCCCTGTTTAACCAGGGCGTTTCCCTGGATGCGGTACGGCAGGCCATTTCTAACGCCAACCAGCGTCGTCCGCAGGGCGCGCTAGAAGATCGTCAACAGCGGTGGCAACTGCGCACCAACGATGCGCTGCAAACCGCCAGTGAATATCAGCCCCTGGTGGTGCATTACAACAATGGCGCAGCGGTGCGCCTGTCGGATGTTGCCACGGTGCAGGATTCGGTACAGGACGTGCGTAACGCCGGGATGTCACGGGGTAAACCGGCGGTGTTGCTGGTCATACGCAAAACCGCCGATGCGAACGTGATTGACACGGTGGATCGCATTCGTGCCGAACTGCCCGAACTGCACGAGATTATCCCTGCGGCCATTAACCTTGAGGTGGCGCAGGACCGCTCGCCCACCATCCGCGCCTCGCTTGAGGAAGTGGAACAGTCGCTGGTGATTGCCGTCGCGTTGGTGATTCTGGTGGTGTTTGTGTTTTTACGCTCTGGTCGCGCCACGCTGATCCCTGCCGTGGCGGTGCCGGTATCGCTGATCGGCACCTTCGCCGCGATGTATTTATGCGGCTTCAGCCTGAATAACCTGTCGCTGATGGCCCTGACGATCGCCACCGGATTTGTGGTGGATGATGCCATTGTGGTGCTGGAAAACATCGCCCGTCATGTGGAAGCGGGGATGAAACCCATGGCTGCTGCGCTAAAAGGCGTGCGTGAAGTCGGCTTCACCGTGCTGTCGATGAGCCTCTCATTAATTGCGGTATTCCTGCCGCTGCTAATGATGGGCGGATTGATTGGTCGCTTCTTCGCCGAATTTTCTATCACGCTGTCGGTCGCCATCCTGATCTCCCTGTTTGTCTCTGTCACGCTGACGCCGATGATGTGTGCTTACCTGCTCAAGCCCCATGCGCCGCGCAGTCAACCGCAACGACGGGGATTTGGACGGCTGCTGCTGGCGGTGCAGCGCGGTTATGCGCGCTCACTGACCGTGGTACTGAACCATGCGCGCTGGGTACTGTTGCTGCTGCTGGGGACAGTGGCCCTGACGGTATGGCTGTTTATCAGTATTCCCAAAACCTTCCTGCCCGAGCAGGACACTGGCCGCCTGTCGGGCTTTATCTCAGCCGACCAAAGTATTTCGTTTCAGGCGATGCGCGGTAAGCTGGAAGACTTTATGAAAATCGTCGGTGCCGATCCCGATGTGTCCAGCGTGGTAGGCTTCACCGGCGGGATGCGCACCAATATGGGCTTAATGTTTATCTCCCTGAAACCGCTGTCTGAACGAAAAGACAATGCCCAGACGGTGATTGCCCGGCTGCGTACGAAGCTGGCAAACGAACCCGGAGCCAACCTGTATCTCAATGCAGTGCAGGATATTCGGGTGGGCGGTCGCGAAGCCAATGCCAGCTATCAGTACTCGCTGCTGTCAGACGATCTTGCTGCGCTTCGCACCTGGGAACCCCAAATCCGCCAGGCCTTTACCGCCCTGCCGGAACTGGCTGACGTCAACTCCGACCAACAGGATAAGGGCAGTGAAATGGCCCTGACCTACGATCGCGCCAGCATGGCGCGGCTGGGAATCAACGTCTCAGAAGCCAACGCCCTGTTAAATGATGCATTTGGTCAGCGCCAGATCTCCACCATTTACCAGCCGCTGAACCAGTACAAGGTCGTCATGGAAGTGGACCCCCGCTATACCCAGGACATCAGCGCGCTGAATCAGATGTTTGTGATTAACAGCGAGGGCAAACCGATCCCGCTCGCCTGGTTTGCCAAATGGCAGCCGGCTAATGCCCCGCTGTCCGTCAATCATCAGGGGCTGTCTGCCGCATCGACCATTTCCTTTAACCTGCCAGAAGGTGTTTCCCTGTCACAGGCGTCGGAGGCCATCGACCGCACCATGACCGCGCTGGGCGTGCCGTCCAGCGTGCGCGGCAGCTTTGCCGGTACCGCGCAGGCTTTCCAGCAGTCGCAGAGCAGCCAGCTGTGGCTGATGCTGGCCGCCATTGCGGCAGTCTATATTGTGCTGGGCATTCTCTATGAGAGCTACGTGCATCCTTTGACCATTCTTTCAACGTTGCCCTCGGCAGGCGTCGGTGCGCTGCTGGCGCTGGAGCTGTTTGATACGCCGTTCAGCCTGATTGCCCTGATCGGTATTCTGTTATTAATCGGGATCGTTAAAAAGAACGCCATCATGATGGTGGACTTCGCCCTGGAGGCAGAACGTAAGGGTAACATGAGCGCCCGCGATGCCATTTTCCAGGCCTGCCTGCTGCGTTTCCGCCCTATTTTAATGACTACCCTGGCCGCGTTGTTTGGCGCACTTCCGCTGGTGTTGACCAGCGGAGATGGCGCGGAACTGCGCCAGCCGTTAGGGATCACCATTGCGGGCGGGCTGATCATGAGCCAGCTCCTTACCCTGTATACCACGCCAGTGGTGTACTTAATGATGGATAAACTGCGACGCAAAAAGCGCACTCAGACAATGAATGCGACGCAGCACTAAGGGGTAACTATCATGCAGAGCGTAACGGTCCGCTGGCAGTTATGGATTGTCGCCTTTGGCTTCTTTATGCAGGCGCTGGATACCACCATCGTCAATACGGCCATCCCGTCCATGGCCCACGATCTGGGCGTGAGCCCATTGCATATGCATTCGGTCATTGTCGCCTACGTGTTAACAGTCGCGGTCACCCTGCCCCTGAGCGGCTGGCTGGCCGATCGGTTTGGCGTCAGAAATATCTTCTTCAGCGCCATCGTGCTGTTCAGCCTGGGTTCGCTGATGTGCGGGTTATCCCACACGCTGGATCAGTTGCTCGTGGCACGTGTACTGCAGGGCATCGGCGGGGCCATGATGGTGCCGGTAGGCAGGCTGACGGTGATGCGCATTGTGCCGCGCGATCAATATATGTCCGCCATGACGTTCGTTACCCTGCCCGGCCAGATTGGTCCGCTACTGGGTCCGGCACTCGGCGGGGTGCTGGTGGAATATGCCAGCTGGCACTGGATTTTCCTGATTAATATCCCGGTTGGCGTGATCGGCGCTATCGCCACCTTAAAGCTGTTACCCAACTACGCCATGCCGCCACGACGCTTCGATTTTTTGGGTTTTGTTCTGCTGGCTGCGGGCATGGCAACCCTGACGCTGGCGCTTGATGGCCAGCGCAGCAGCGGCGGCTCCGCGTTGTTGCTGGCGGCGATGATCCTGACAGGCACAGGTTCCCTGCTGTTTTACCTGCTGCATGCGCGCCACAACGACGATGCGCTGTTTAGCCTGAAGCTGTTTGATAATCGGGTGTTCTCCATCGGATTACTCGGTAGCCTGGCGGGCCGCATCGGCAGCGGGATGTTACCTTTTATGACGCCGCTTTTTTTACAGATCGGAATGGGTTTCAGCCCGTTTCATGCCGGTTTAATGATGATTGCGATGGTGCTTGGCAATATGGGCATGAAACGCATCGTGGTCCGTATCGTTAACCTGTTCGGCTATCGCAACGTGCTGGTGGGATCGACCGTAGGTCTGGCGTTGGTGGTGTTGCTGTTTCCGCTGGTGGCGATGCTGGGCTGGACGGCCATGCTGCCGCTGGTGTTATTCCTGCAAGGGATGGTGAATGCGATTCGCTTCTCCTCAATGAACACGCTGACGCTGAAAGAGCTGCCGGACGATCTGGCATCCAGCGGTAACAGCCTGCTGTCGATGATCATGCAGCTTTCAATGAGTATCGGGGTAACCGTCGCGGGCCTGCTGCTGGGCGCGTTTGGTCAGTCGGCGCTGGGGCAACAGGGGTTAAGCCACCAGGCCTTTATCTATGTTTATCTCTGTATGGCCCTGATCATTATTCTGCCTGCGCTGGTGTTCTGGCGTGTCCCGAAAGAAGAGAGTAAAAGCGTCGATCTGCGACGCCGGAGAAGTGAATGAGATCGTTTCTGCGCGTTGGCATCGGTGCCAAGCTGTTTATGGCTATTTTCTCCACCTGCATGCTGGTACTGATTACCATGCACTGGGGCGTCAGGCTGAGCTTTGAGCATGGCTTCGTCGACTACATCAAACGCGGTAATGAACAGCGACTGAATTTGCTGGGCGCGGCGCTGGCCGATCAGTACGAGCAGCATGGCAACTGGGATTTTCTGCGCAACAATGACCGACTGATTTTTACCATGCTGCGCTCGCTGGAGCAGAATCCCGACAGCAACAATCAGCTTCCGCCGCACGGCTGGCGAACCCAGTTCTGGGTGCTCGATCAGCAATATAAAGTGATGGTTGGTCCGCGCTCACAGGTACCGCCAGAGGGAATACGCCACAATATCACCACCAGCAACGGCAAGGTGGTGGGCTGGATCATCAGCTCACCGCCCGAACGCCTGACGCGCAGTACCGACATTAATTTTGATCAGCAACAGCGACGAACCAGCTGGTATATCGTCGGCTTGTCAACTCTGCTTGCCGCGCTGGTGACCTGGCTGATGGCGCGAGGCTTGCTGGCTCCGGTAAAAAGGCTGGTGGACGGTACCCATCATCTGGCCGAGGGGAATTTAGCCACCCGAGTAGAGGTCAGCAGCCAGGATGAACTGGGCCAGCTGGCACATGACTTTAACCTGCTGGCCAGCTCACTGGAGAAAAATGAAAGTATGCGCCGGGCGTTTATGGCCGACATTTCTCATGAGTTGCGAACGCCGCTGGCTATTTTACGCGGTGAACTGGAGGCGATGCAGGATGGCGTTCGTCAGCTGACGCCCGACGCCATTACCTCATTGCAAAGTGAAGTTGCGTTGCTGACGAAGCTGGTAGACGACCTGCATCAGTTGTCTCTTTCTGACGTGGGTGCGCTGGCCTACCGCAAGCAGGCCACGGATTTAGTGCAGCTCATTGAGGTCAGCGCAGGCAACTTTACCGAACGCTACCGTGCCCATGACCTGACGCTGAAACTGGCTATGCCTGAAGATGCGCCCTTCTTTGGCGATCCCGATCGCCTGATGCAGCTGTTTATCAATCTGCTGGAAAACAGCCTGCGTTATACCGATGCGGGTGGCACAGTTCAGGTTCGTCTCTGGTATGACGCACCCTACTGGCACGTCACCGTTGAGGACAGCGCACCCGGTGTGGATGGCGAGCAGCAGGCGCAAATTTTCGAACGGTTTTTCCGCACCGAAGGGTCCCGCAATCGGGCCAGCGGCGGCTCAGGTTTGGGTCTGGCAATCTGTAAAAATATTGTTGATGCGCATGGCGGAACCATAACCGCGACGCACGCTGATTTAGGTGGACTGAAAATCGCGCTACAATTGCGTTATGTTCCTCCCGTTTAGAAGACTATGAATCAGGAAAACACCTATCCGCTGATCCTTGTGGTTGAGGATGAACCCAAGCTGGCGCAACTCATGATCGATTATTTACAGGCGTCCAACTACCGCACCCACCATCTGGCGCATGGCAATGAGGTGCTGGACTACGTTCATCAGACCCCGCCCGATCTCATCCTGCTGGATTTAATGCTGCCAGGTAAGGACGGCCTGACGCTGTGCCGTGAAATCCGCCGTGACTCTGAACTGCCGATTATTATGGTGACCGCGCGGACAGAAGAAATCGATCGCCTGCTGGGGCTGGAAATTGGGGCGGATGACTACGTCTGTAAACCGTTCAGCCCGCGTGAAGTGGTAGCGCGGGTGAAAACCATTTTGCGTCGGGTCAAACGTTCGCCTGAAGAAGCCCCGGTTGCGTCACTGCTGAAAGTGCATGAAAGTCGCTTCCAGGCCAGCTGGCGCGATGAACCGCTCGACTTAACGCCTGCGGAATTTCGTTTGTTAAAAACGCTGTCCCTTGAGCCTGGAAAAGTGTTTTCACGCGAGCAGCTGTTAAACCACCTCTATGATGATTATCGGGTCGTCACTGACCGCACTATTGACAGTCATATCAAGAACCTGCGCAGAAAGCTGGAAAACCTGGACAGCGAGCAGCCTTTCATTCGCGCCGTGTATGGCATGGGCTATCGCTGGGAAGCCGATATCTGTCATTTGATTTAGATTGATTCAGATCAATTTACTTCCTTTTTCTCACTGCCTACAATTCCGCACCTTTCGCAGGGGTAACGCCCCTGCACGTGCCGCCCAAGGCGGCATACTGACCTGACATCAGTGAGTACGCCATGAAACCAGAATTACTTTCTCCAGCGGGTACGCTGAAGAATATGCGTTATGCCTTTGCCTACGGCGCAGATGCCGTGTATGCCGGCCAGCCACGCTACAGCCTGCGGGTTCGTAACAACGAATTCAGCCATGAAAACCTGGCGAAAGGCATCAACGAAGCCCATGCGTTGGGTAAAAAATTTTACGTCGTCGTCAATATCGCACCGCATAACGCCAAGCTAAAAACCTTTATCCGCGACTTAACGCCGGTGATTGAGATGCAGCCGGACGCGCTGATTATGTCCGATCCCGGTTTGATCATGCTGGTGCGTGAGGCTTTTCCGGCCATGCCCATTCACTTATCCGTTCAGGCCAATGCCGTTAACTGGGCGACCGTGAAGTTCTGGCAGCAGATGGGCCTGAGTCGGGTGATTTTGTCACGTGAACTGTCGCTGGAAGAGATTGCCGACATTCGACAGCAGGTGCCCACCATGGAGCTGGAAGTCTTCGTGCACGGCGCGCTGTGTATGGCATATTCCGGGCGCTGTCTGCTTTCCGGCTACATGAATAAACGCGATCCGAACCAGGGAACCTGTACCAATGCCTGCCGCTGGGAATATCAGTTGCAGGAAGCCAGACAAGATGACGTCGGCAATATTGTTGAAATCCATCAGCCGGTGACGGTGCAGGACGTCACGCCAACCCTGGGCATCGGTCAGCCCAGTGACAAGGTTTTTCTGCTGGAAGAGAAGATGAAACCCGGCGAGATGATGAGTGCCTTTGAAGACGAACATGGTACCTACATCATGAACTCGAAAGATTTGCGTGCCGTGGCGCACGTTGAACGGCTGAGCCAGATGGGCGTTCACTCATTAAAAATTGAAGGCCGAACCAAATCTTATTATTACTGCGCCCGCACCGCGCAAGTCTATCGCAAAGCGATTGACGATGCCGCCGCCGGCAAACCTTTTGATCCTGCCCTGCTGGAAACCCTGGAAGGTCTGGCGCATCGCGGCTATACCGAAGGCTTCTTACGTCGCCATACACATGACAGCTATCAAAATTACCAGAACGGCTATTCTGTTTCTGAGCGCCAACAGTTTGTCGGCGAATTCAGCGGTGAGCAGCGCGATGGGTGGGCGGAGGTAGTGGTGAAGAATAAATTCGTCCTGCATGACAGCCTGGAGATCATGACGCCCTCTGGTAACCTGATTTGTACCCTGGATGCCTTGCAAAACAGCCGGGGCGAGCCGACGGACGTGGCACCGGGAGACGGCCATCGTGTCTGGATGAAGGTGCCTCCACAGGTCGATCTGCAATTTGCGTTGCTGCTGCGCAATTTTACCGACGGTCAGGATACGCGCGCGCCTCACGCCACCGGTGTGACAGGTTGACACATTTTGACAAAAGCACGAGAAGGATCACAGACGGCTTAATTTTGCTGCTCTATAGTGCTGCCTGCTACCAATGAGTAACAATTATCAGCAGCTGTAACTGGATCCACCTCATTCACCCGCCCGGCTCCCCCGTGCGGGTTTTCTTTTTTCTCCCTTTCGCCCATCATTTTTCTCTCCAGGCTGTGCTATAACCACTACCTACGCTTTAGATCTTCAAGGAACAGATAATGGACAAAGAATCGCTTACGCTGCTGATCCTTAACGGTAAAGGCGCAGGCAATGATGATCTACGTGAAGCGGTCACTAAGCTGCGCGATGAGGGCTACAACATTGCCGTGCGCGTGACATATGAAAAAGGCGACGGCGAACGCTACGTCGAAGAAGCGCTGGAATTACAGGCGGTCACCGTGGTGGCGGGCGGCGGCGATGGCACCGTCAATGAAATCGCCACCGCACTGGCGTCGGTAAATGTCGCCGATCGTCCTGTCTTAGGGATTATTCCCTTGGGCACGGCCAACGACTTTGCCACCAGCGTTGGCATCCCCGAAGAGATCGAACCGGCTTTACGGCTGGCTATTCAGGGCAAAGCGTATGACATCGATCTTGCCCGGGTGAATCAGCGTCACTACTTTATCAATATGGCGACAGGCGGTTTCGGCACGCGCATTACCACCGAGACACCGGAAAAGCTGAAATCGGCGCTGGGTGGGGTTTCCTATTTTATTCACGGCCTGATGCGCATGGACACCCTCAAACCCGACAGCTGTGAAATCAGCGGGCCCGATTTCCACTGGCAAGGCGATGCGCTGGTCATCGGCATTGGCAATGGTCGCCAGGCGGGCGGCGGTCAGCGATTATGCCCTTCTGCGTTGATTAATGACGGCCTGCTCGACGTCAGCGTGGTCACCGCGCAGGAGTTACTGCCCACCCTGCTGCATTCCCTCACTGGCGGCGATGAAGATAATCCCAGCATCATTTCGACCCGTTTATCGTCCCTGACGATTCGCTCGCCCCACGAGATGACATTTAATCTGGATGGCGAGCCGCTGTCCGGGCAGGAATTCACGATTGATGTTATGCCGGGCGCGTTAAGCTGCCGTCTGCCACCGCAGTGCGCATTGCTGAACTGAGTGCGCCGGGAGTGAAGGCTCCCGGCGTAGATGTAAACAGTTCGTGATTACATTCACAATTTTGTTACGCTAACTTGTATGGTAGTAGTAGGACGCGTAATTTTTCATCCTTAACGCCGGAATGGCCTGTCGTCCTCTCCGCTACAAGGATGCATTATGCTGCAAACTGACCACCTTCCCGCTGATGTCCAGCGTCCAGCCTACAACCGTCGCCAGCTTAAAACCCGTATGGTGCATATCGGTTTTGGTGCGTTTCATCGCGCACATCAGGCGTTATGCAGCGATAAGCTGGCCGAACACGGCAGTGACTGGGGATACTGTGAAGTCAACCTTAACAGCGGTGCACTCATTCAGGCGCTGCGTGAACAAGATCTGCTCTACACGCTGACAGAGAAAAGTGATGATGCGGTGGAGACCCGCGTAATCGGCATTATCACCGCCGCGTTACACGGCAAAACGGACGGTATCGCAGCCGTGATTGACGCGATGTGCCAGCCTGATGTCGCCATTGTATCGATGACCGTCACCGAGAAAGGCTACTGTCACCTGCCCGCCAGCGGGAACCTGGACATGCAGCATGTCGACATTCAGCATGACCTGGCGCATCCCGAACACCCGCAGTCTCTGCCGGGTCTGATTGTTGCGGCAATCCGCCGCCGTCGCGATCTCGGCTTAGCGCCGTTTAGCGTTATGTCCTGCGATAATATGCCGGAAAATGGCCGTGTGACGCGTCATGTCGTTATGCAGTTAGCCCAGCAGCACGATCCCTTACTGGCTGAGTATATCCAACAGAACATCACCTTTCCTTCCACCATGGTGGATCGTATCGTTCCCGCCATGAATGACGCGGCGTTTGACGCGTTGCGTCTGCGCATCGGTTCCCATGATCCGGTGGCCGTCGAAGCCGAACCTTTCTTTCAATGGGTCATTGAGGATAATTTCGTCAGCGGCCGACCTGACTGGGATAAAGCGGGTGCCGAACTGGTGCAGGATGTCCTGCCGTTTGAGCAGATGAAGTTGCGCATGCTCAATGGCAGCCACTCATTTTTAGCTTACCTTGGCTATCTTGCCGGTTACGAACACATCAGCGACTGTATGGCAGATGATGCGTTTCGGGCAGCGGCTCGCGCACTGATGGTCAATGAGCAGGCACCCACGCTCACTATTCAGGGCGTTGATTTACCCGCGTACGCCGATGCTTTGATTGCCCGCTTTGCCAATCGCGCGATCAAACACCGGACGTATCAGATTGCAACTGACGGCACACAGAAACTGCCCCAGCGCTTTCTGGACAGCCTGCGCTGGCACCTGAATAACGGCACGCCTTGCCCGTTACTGTTGCTGGGCATTGCCGCCTGGATGCGTTATGTCAGTGCGGTCGATGACAAAGGCGAGCCTATTGAGATCCGCGATCCGCTGAAAGCGCAGCTGGCGACATGCGTGGCCGAGAGTGATGAGGGTGAAGCACGCGTGCGGGCCTTGCTGCGCTTGAACAGGGTGTTTGGCGATGACCTTGCCAAAAACGGTGAGCTGGTTAAACAACTTACCGCCTGTTACCAGCAGCTTGCTGCACAGGGTGCACGCGCCAGCGTACAGCAGGCTACCGCCAGCCAGCCGCAGCACTGATGCTCTCGCCCAACGCCCGGACAGACTGATTTTTACATGGACAGCAATATGACACTTTCTTACACCATCACCACCAGCGAGCCGGTAAATCAGCAGGTTTACCGCTACCTGCGCCGCGATATCGTGACCTGCGTGATTCAGCCGGGCGCATCGCTTTCTGAAAAAGAGGTTTCCGCAAGGTTTAACCTCTCTCGTCAGCCGGTGCGTGAAGCCTTTATCAAGCTCGCGGAAGCGGGGCTGGTGCAGATCCTGCCGCAGCGCGGCACCTTTGTCCGCAGGATCTCGGCTAAACGGGTCGAAGATGGCCGTTTTATTCGTGAGGCTGTCGAGGTTGCCGTGATCCGCCGTGCGGCTCAGGAAATCGGTGAGCTGGGACTGATGGCACTGGAACATAATCTGCAGTTGCAGCGCATCACGGCTGTCCGTGGCGACAGTCAGATGTTCTTAAGCCTGGATGATGAGTTTCATCGTCTGATCGCTGAGAGCATTAACTGCCCGCTGGCATGGGAAACGGTAGAGAACATCAAAGCCACCATGGACCGGGTACGTTATTTGACCCTGAACGACCTTGCACCCGCCGAATCGCTGATTAAGCAGCATGACGCTATTTTTGCCGCGCTGAAAGCAAGCGATCCCGAGATGGCAGAGGCAGCACTGCGCCACCATCTGCAGGCCATGAAGTTTTCGATCACCCCCGTCATCAAGCAAAACAGCGCCTGGTTCGACGAGGATTAACGCCTTGCCGGACAGCCAGGCGCAAGCATGGCGGCTACCACCACTGATGAAAATGGTGCACCGGTCCAATCCCGTTGCCGACCTCCAGCGAATCCGCGGCGAGTAACGCCTGCTGTAGCCAGGCTTTCGCTTCGCTGATCGTCGCTTCCCAGCTGTGGTGGCGCGGCCGCAAGGCTGCGAGCGCAGCGGACAGCGTGCAGCCGGTGCCGTGCGTATGGCGCGTATTTACCCGTACGCTGCTAAAGCGCTGCCGTCCTGTCCGGGTCAGCAGCCAGTCCGGACTTTCATCGTCATCCAGATGACCACCTTTCATCAGTACCGCCTGACAGCCCATCAGCAACAAGGCTTCGCCCTGGGTGAGCATCTCATCTTCATTGACTGCCACCTGGCATCCCAGCAATGCAGCGGCTTCGGGCAGGTTAGGTGTAATCAATGACACCTGCGGCAACAGGCGCTCACGTACACAGGCAATCGCATCCGGGTTCAGCAGGGCATCACCGCTTTTTGCCACCATAACCGTATCCAGCACCACAAAGGGAATGTCCCGCCGCTGCAGGCCATGTGCCACGCGCTCCACAATGTCCGTTTCAGCGAGCATGCCAATCTTCGCACTATCGATGCGCACATCATCCAGCACTGAGTTCAGTTGGGCGGTCACAAATTCAGGCGCAATACGGTATACCGACTGCACGCCGCAGGTATTCTGCGCCACCAGCGCCGTAATCACACTGGTGCCGTACGCGCCCAGTGCAGAGAAGGTTTTTAGATCGGCCTGGATACCGGCACCGCCACTGGGATCGGTTCCTGCAATCGTCAGGGCATTAATGCGTTTCATCGCGCGCCTCCAGCGTCCAGAGGGCATCCAGAAAAGCAGGCGCAAAGCTGCCCGGTCCATCTGCTACGTGCGCAGCCTTTTCCCCGGCCAGTGCAATCACCCGGCAGGCGCAGGCGATGTTGATCAGTCGGTCACCTGGCAAACAGGCAAAGGCCGCAACCACCGCCGAAAGCGCACAGCCAGTGCCCACCACCCGCGTCATTAACGGCGAGCCGCCCGGAATCGCCCAGGTCAGCGTGCCGTCAGTGGCATAATCCACTTCGCCGGTCACCACCACACAGGTATGAAAGGCTTTTGCCAGCTGTTTTGCTGCCTGCAGTGCGGCTTCGGCCGGGTGCAGGCTGTCAACACCGCGTCCGCCTGCGGCCTGCTGCGCCAGAGCCAGAATCTCTGAGGCATTGCCGCGTACCACTGCAGGCGACTGCGCGAGCAGCTGCTTGCAAAACACGGTGCGCAGCGTCAGTGCGCCCACCGCCACCGGGTCTAGCGTCCACGGCGTGCCAGCCTGATTAGCTGCAAGCACCGCAGCCTGCATCGCCTGCTTACGATCGTGGGTTAGCGTACCGACATTAATCAGCAGCGCATCGGCGATAGCGCTAAACTGCGCCGCTTCTTCAGCGTCGATAACCATGGCCGGTGAGGCATTAAGGGCGAGTAAGACGTTAGCGGTTAGCGTATGCACCACATCGTTGGTCATGCAGTGCACCAGCGGTGACTGACGGCGAAACTGTTGCAGGATGGGCGCGCATTGCGCATCAGAAAGGTGCTGCGGTTGATGTGTCATCATAACTCCCAACCGGCGGACAAGAAGGCGAATGCGGTCAGGCATCGGACTTCCCTACGCTGGCATTATCCAGATCAGGTAATACGGGTATTTCTCAGCCTTCACGAAGAAGGGCACCCCGAGTCGTCAGGTAAATTCACTTTACCCGTTATCAGCATAAGGTTGACCCACAGGCAAAGCAACCTTGTCCGCATCAAATCACATCGTTTAATCCAGGTTTATAGTCAACGCGCCGTCTTCAGACTTATTCTTAAGATAACAATTATTTACTCAGAGTATCCTGATGAAAACTGGCTTCAGCCTGGTAGCGTATTTTATAAAACTGGCGTTACTCATGTCAGGATTGATGCTGGCATTTCAGGCCAGTGCCGCCCCAAGCTTTTCATGTGCGCATCCCAGCGCAATCGAAAAGGTTATTTGTCAAAGCCAGACGTTATCGGCAAAAGATCGGTTAATGGCGCATTTTTTTGATCTCGCGAAAAAAAACGCCACGGCCGGACCTTCGGGGCTCATTACCGCACAACGGCAATGGTTAAAAAACCTAACTAAAAGGTGTCTCACTGATCCTCAAGAAAAATGCATTAAAGGATACTACGATCAACGGCTTTTTGAACTCGCTGTCATGATTCTTTATACCCATCATGGCGAAGCCATTAAGCAAATCCGTAAAACAAATCCCGAGTTAGTGAACATATACGAAGCGATTTATCAGTTTACTTCCCTTCCAGCAGGTTCGACTCGGCATAATAAGGTCACCGAACTCATTCGACCCGCTTTCGAAGCAACAGATAACCACATATTCGAAGATAAGATTCCTGATGCAGAAAGCGCAGCAGAAAATACCAACAACTTCGGCATGTTTCTCTGGCTCATTTCCGAAAATAATCCAGACTCACTTATTATCCCCTGCGAGGCATTTTTACGGCATCCACAAAATATCGTCTGGCTGGAACCGCTGGCCGGGGGGGCAATTGACAGCCGAACACCCATCAGTGACTGCGAACAAACTCAGCCCGCACTGCCGTTGTTTAAACAGTTTATTGATCTGGCAGAAAATGCCACCCCTGTTAGCACAGGAACCATTCGTTTTACGCTTTATGCCTATACGCGGGCGGAAATTTCAGCCACGTTAAGTCACAGTATGAAGTATTTAACGCCAATCCAGCACGGAAAAAATACCTTATCTGACGACGCACAGCAGTTTATCAAGCAGCATACTGAAGCCTACCAGAATAGCCTTATTGAGCTGGCACACTACTACCAACATGCGTTTAACATGCCAGCGGATACGTCGAATAACGAAGCCAGACGTTCAATCACGATCCTGCTGAATAACATTACCGATGATGAGTAATAAAAAATGCAAAAAGACGATGAAACGCCATCCAATATCAAAGGGTTAATTCGCTTACCGCTGATTGTGATTATTGCACTTCTGATGATTATGGCTTATACATCTGTGTCTTCTGGTACATTTATTTTGGCCTTAGTAACAGGCGCGGTTGCATTAATACTTTGGGCAGTATGGTTACTTGTAGAATTTATTATTTCTGTCTGGCATCGCCGCTGGAAGGATGTTGCGAAATTTATTTCTCTTACATTCGTGGTTACTTCTTTAGTGTTTATTTCTTTTCAAGAAATGGATTACATCAAATTTATTTTTATTTATCCACGTTATTACCCGCTTTTTGATATTGCACAATCGCACTTTCATAAACCAGTAATCATATTATTGGATGAGTATTATAATGGTTTTGAATATCTTGTCTATGCGCCAGAAGGTCAGCGACAAGCCGAATGTATTCATAACAATTGTGCCAAAGACAGAGAGGCAGAATTTACCGAAAAGACTACGCCACTTTTTGGCCACTTCTATATTCAAAGTAGCTGGTGGTAACGCTGCTGGATAAGGGCGACTATTCTCCTTTCAGCGCCATGTCTCTATCTCACTTTCCATTCAGCTGAAAAAACCTTTACATGATCTCGATCAACTCTCTTTCCCACAAAAAAAGGCTTAATGCTGCGGGCTAAAAATTCGCACGTGATAGCAGTGGAGTTATTAACACTATTAAGTGATATTTTTCACCATTGTTACACCGCCCGGAAATTAACAAGCCTGCCTAAAATATCGCAACAATAAATATTCAATTCATGTAGTTAAGAAAAAAATTATCAGAACACTTCATACTTTACAGGAAGCATGATGCGATTCTTAGCGCTTATTCCTCATCGTCACCGATGGACCGACATTAACATAACCCGTCAGGGTGCGGTTTCTCCTTCTGGTCGACACTATTTTTCCACTTATATTTCTGCCCGCTGCACACATTGCGATGATGTCATTCACCGTGTTTACTATCGTGATATCAGTGATGAACAGGCGCGGCGCTGGCTGGGCTAATCATAAAATTGCGACCTGGTACTGACCGGCAGGTTACGTTGCTGGCGTAATTTGCTAATCTCACGTCCAGTGATTTTTTACGTGTGAACGCTTATGCCTTTCCTGCTGGATACTTTAGGACACCAGATTTATCTTTCGGCCCCGTTGTTTATCCTGATTTTTCTGGGATTCTGCCTTATCCGGTTCGGCAAATGGCCCGTTACCGTCAGTGAAGGCATGAACCGTTTTGTGTTCAACGTCGCTCTGCCCTGCATGCTGTTTCGCATCATGAGTGACTTTTATAACAGTCCACCGGTCGATGTGCGCCTGCTGCTGGCGTTTTTTGGCAGTTGCCTGTTGGTCTTCATTGTGGGCCGGATTGTGGCCTCGCGCCTGTTTCAACTGGATGGCGTAGCCGGATCGGTCTTTGCCCTGGGCGGTGTGTTCTCCAACAACGTGATGCTGGGGATTCCGGTTGCCACCGTCCTGCTTGGGCCTGCGGCCCTGCCCTCCGTCGCCCTGGTGCTGGTGTTTAACAGCCTGATACTGTGGACGTTATTAACGGTGTCGGTGGAATGGTCAAAACAGGGCAGTTTTTCACTGGGCGGCTTTAAACGCACCTTGATCAGCGTGCTAAAAAATCCGTTAATCATCGGGATTTTATCCGGTACCGCCTGGAGCCTGCTACAGCGCCCACTGCCCGTTATTGCCGCCGAACCTCTGCGCATGCTGGCCTCCATTGCTGCGCCCCTGTCCCTGATCACCCTTGGCATGAGCCTGGCGCACTACCGGATTCGTGAAGGCTTGAAAGAAAGTTACACCATCTGTGCGTTGAAGCTCATTCTGCAACCGCTGTGCGTATGGGCGATTGCCTGGCTAACCGGCCTGCCCGCGCTGGAAAGCAAAGTGGTGGTGCTACTGGGGTCAATGGCGGTTGGGGTGAATGTGTATCTGATGTCGCAGAAATTCAATGTGATTACCGGGACGACGGCCGCCAGTATGCTGTTTTCCACGCTTTTCGCGGCGATAACCACGCCGCTGTGGATGATGTTAATGACGCTGGCGGGATACTAAAAAGGCCCTGTAACGCGCAGGTTACCGGGCCTTGATCATGCGCACGAAAACTTAGTGCGCAGGCTGGGTGCGAATCAGGTAGTCAAACGCGCTCAAAGAGGCTTTTGAACCTTCACCGCTGGCAATAATGATTTGCTTATAAGGAACGGTGGTGCAGTCCCCTGCTGCGAAAACGCCTTTCAGGCTGGTTTCGCATTTCGCATCGATCATGATTTCGCCCATCTTGTTGCGTTCAACTGCGCCTTCCAGCCAGTTGGTGTTAGGCAGCAGGCCGATCTGAACAAAAATGCCCGCCAGCGCCAGCTCATGGGTAGTCTGGTTGGTGCGATCCAGATATTGCAGGCCCGTGACTTTACTGCCGTCGCCTTTCACTTCGGTGGTTTGTGCATTAAGAATCACATCCACGTTTTTCAGGCTACGCAGTTTGTCCTGCAGCACTTTGTCCGCACGCATTTCACTGGCGAACTCCAGCAGCGTCACGTGTTCAACAATGCCCGCCAGATCGATAGCCGCTTCGACACCAGAGTTACCGCCACCGATGACCGCAGTGCGTTTGCCTTTAAACAGAGGACCGTCACAGTGCGGGCAGTAGGTTACGCCTTTGGTGCGATATTGTTCTTCGCCTGGCACGCCCATGTTGCGCCAGCGTGCACCGGTGGCAAGGATGATGCTGCGTGATTTCAGGACCGCGCCGGATGCGGTTTCAATGGCGTGCAAGCCGCCTTTGACCGCAGACGGAATCAGTTTAATGGCGCTCTGGCTGTCAATGACGTCCACATTGTAGTCATCTACGTGGGCACGCAGGGCGCCGGCCAGTTTGGCCCCTTCCGTTTTCTGGACGGAAATGTAGTTTTCGATATCGACGGTATCCAGTACCTGTCCACCGAAACGCTCGCCCAGTAACGCAGTGCGGATGCCTTTACGTGCAGAATAGATGGCCGCAGCCGCACCAGCCGGGCCGCTACCGACGATCAGAACCTCGTAAGCATCGCGTTTGTTCAGCTCTTCTGCTGCACGCTTGTCTGCATTGGTGTCAACTTTACTGACGATCTCGGCCAGGCTCATACGTCCCTGACCAAAGGCTTTGCCATTCAGATAGACAGCAGGCACGCCCATCACATTGCGTTCCTGAATTTCATTCTGGAACAGACCGCCGTCAATCGCGGTGTGGCTGATGCGGGGATTCAGCACCGCCATCAGGTTTAATGCCTGCACCACATCCGGGCAGTTGTGGCACGACAGTGAATAATAGGTTTCGAAATGGAAATCCCCATCCAGTGCCACAATCTGATCGAGCAGACTTTGCGCTTCTTTAGACGGGTGCCCACCGGTCTGTAGTAACGCCAGCACCAGTGAGGTAAATTCGTGACCCAGCGGGGAACCGGCAAAACGTGGGCCGTTATTCGCACCAGGGTTAGTGATTAAAAATGAGGGCTTACGCACCTGACGATCGTTCTCTTCACGGAAGCTGACTTTGTCAGACAAGCTCGCGATATCGACCAACAGATTGCGAATCTCCGTTGATTTTGCGCCATCATCCAGCGTCGCAATCAACTCCACAGGCTTGGTGAGTTTCTCAAGGTAGGCTTTGAGCTGCGTTTTTAAATTGGTATCAAGCATAGTGAGTTCCTGGTCAAAAAATCGGGTGCCGCAGCACCCGATGAGAAAATGATCGACGTATCGATGCGAAATTAGATTTTGCCAACCAGGTCCAGAGACGGCGCTAGCGTAGCATCACCTTCTTTCCATTTTGCCGGGCACACTTCACCTGGGTGAGACGCGACGTACTGTGCTGCTTTCACTTTGCGCAGCAGATCAGACGCATCACGACCGATACCTTCAGCGGTGATTTCTACCGCCTGGATAACACCCTGTGGGTCAACAATGAACGTACCACGGTCAGCCAGACCTTCGTCTTCGCGCATGATGTCGAAGTTGCGGGTCAGCGCGCCAGTTGGATCGCCCAGCATCGCATATTTGATTTTAGCGATGGTGTCGGAAGAACCGTGCCAGGCTTTGTGGGTAAAGTGGGTATCGGTAGACACGGAATAGATGTCCACGCCCATTTTCTGGAACTCTTCGTAGTGATCCGCTACGTCGCCCAGTTCGGTCGGGCAAACGAAAGTGAAGTCAGCTGGATAGAAGAAGAAAACACTCCATTTACCTTCAACGTCTTTCTCGGTTACATCAATGAATTCGCCGTTTTTAAAAGCGCTGTTTTTGAACGGCTTAATTTTGGTATTGATAATGGACATGTGATGGCCTCCTTTAGAATATGTGATGCAGGTTACAAATTTTCTGGGCCAACATCTAATAAGCGCTCGTTATCAATAAAATAAACGAAAGCTATCAAACGCCGATCGTCATGATCTTTCAGGGAAAAAACCGCTTTTTTGCGAGCGGTGCTGTTCGTAACGTCACTCTTTACTTGCTTATGCGCCAAATACCACGCGTAAAAACCGACGGCGCATCGCATTCTCCCCAAACGGCACCATCGAGCAGTGTACCGTGAAAAAGATGACATTTGTTCTGCTTTTGCTTTTTTGGCAATCCCTGCCAGGTTTGTTAAAAAGACTTAACGGAGCATGATGTGCATATTCGATTGTTTACTGAGGCCGATCGCCCTTTTTTGCGAACCCTGTTTTTGGCCGCACGCCGTCATAACTGGAACTGGATTGAAAACGATGACTGGCAGCTTGAAGACTTTGATCGGATCATCCCTGGCGAAACCGTTCTGGTTGCCGAACTGGATGGTCATCGGGCGGGCTTTGCCGGGCTGATGGAAAACGATAACTTCCTGCATAGCCTGTATGTCGATCCTGCGTTCCAGGGTCGTGGCGTGGGCAGCGCTTTACTTGACGAGGTGCAGTCACGCTTTACCTCTACCGGAGCACTGAAGTGCCTGGAAATGAATAAAGCCGCGCAAACCTTTTATTTGCAGCGCGGCTGGAAAATCATTTCACAGGGTGAAAGCGAACAGGGCAACTATGTGCTGATGCACTATCCCGCGGCCTCGCTTTACACCAGCGATGCCGACGCGCGCTAAAGCGCCCGGAAGGCGATATCGCCCGGAATCACCTCACCCTGCCAGTAAAGCTGGGCAGCCACCCGCCCGGCAAGCTGGCGATAAAGTGCCGCGAACTCGCTGTGCGGACGACGGATCACGGTGGGTTCGCCATCGTCGAGATCTTCGCGCAGGTGAATATGCAGCGGAAGCTGCGCCAGCAGCCGGGTGCCATAATCGTCCACCAGCCGTTGCGCACCGCCCGTGCCGAAAATCGGTTCATGATGGCCGCACTGGCTGCAAATATGAATGCTCATATTTTCAACAACGCCCAGCACCGGCACGTTAACCTTCTCAAACATCACCATGCCTTTGCGCGCATCAATCAGGGCAATATCCTGCGGCGTGGTCACTACCAGCGCGCCGGTCACCGGCACACTTTGCGCCAGGGTGAGCTGAATATCGCCGGTACCTGGCGGCATATCCAGCACCAGATAATCCAGGTCTGGCCACAGGGTTTCGGTAAGCAACTGCATCAATGCTTTGCTGGCCATCGGCCCACGCCATACCATCGCATTATCATCTGTCACGAGATAGCCGATGGAGTTGGTTGCCAGCCCGTGGGACAGAACAGGGGCCATATGCGTTCCGTCGGGTGACGTGGGACGTTCTTTTTCGCAACCCAACATGTTGGGCACGGACGGGCCATAGATATCGGCATCAAGGATACCCACGCGCGCACCTTCCGCTATCAACGCCAGCGCCAGATTGACTGCCGTACTCGATTTGCCAACACCGCCCTTACCGGAGCTGACGGCAATGATGTTTTTCACCCCGTTGACGCCAGGGTGATTCTTAACCCGTTTCAGGGTGGCGATATCATGACTTAAGCGCCAGTCAATCGCCTGCGCGCCGCTTAGCCGCAGCAGCTCAGCACTGGTTTCGGCTTTAAGGTCTTCAAACGCACCGCTCCAGGCAAACGGCATCAGCAATTCAATGTGCAGCGTGCCATCGAGCAGCGCCACATGATGTAATGCCTTGAGGGCAATCAGGTTACGTTGAAGCGTCGGATGTTCAAAGCTGCTCAGCACGCCGACCACAACGGCGCGTAAGGCTTCTGGTGTATGCGGTTCCCGGGATTGCGCTGTCATCCCCACTCCTTTTTCTGCTGTGCTTGCGCTGTGTTCCAGCGAGGTAATAACAATTCTATCAGATGCCGATCGTTTCGCGGGCTGTTGCGCATGGGAAATCCCTTGTGTTTACGCGGCTGTGCCCATCGGTTACCATCTAAGCCCGTTTTTTTACTTAACTGAAAGCTACGCAAACTATGACTCAAGTCGCTAAAAAAATTCTGGTAACCTGCGCCCTGCCTTACGCAAACGGCTCAATTCATCTCGGTCACATGCTCGAGCATATCCAGGCGGACATTTGGGTGCGTTATCAGCGAATGCGTGGCAATCAGGTTTACTTCATCTGCGCCGATGACGCTCACGGCACACCGATCATGCTGAAAGCGCAGCAGCTTGGTATTGCGCCGGAGCAGATGATTGCTGAAATGAAACACGAGCATGAAACAGATTTCGCCGGTTTCAATATCAGCTATGACAACTATCACTCTACGCATGGCGATGAAAACCGTGAGCTTGCCGGGCTCATTTATGGTCGCCTGAAAGAGAACGGTTTTATTAAAAACCGCACGATTTCTCAGCTATACGATCCGGAAAAAGGCATGTTCCTGCCGGACCGTTTCGTCAAAGGCACCTGCCCGAAATGTAAGTCACCCGATCAATACGGTGATAACTGTGAAGTGTGCAGCGCGACCTACAGCCCGACTGAGCTGATCGACCCGAAATCCGTGGTTTCCGGTGCGACACCGGTCCTGCGTGACTCTGAACACTTCTTCTTTGATCTGCCGTCGTTCAGCGAAATGCTGCGCGCCTGGACGCGTTCTGGTGCCCTGCAGGAGCAGGTCGCAAACAAAATGCAGGAGTGGTTTGAGTCGGGACTGCAGCAGTGGGATATCTCCCGTGATGCGCCCTACTTTGGCTTTGAAATCCCAGGCGCGCCGGGCAAATATTTCTACGTCTGGCTGGATGCACCTATCGGCTACATGGGATCGTTTAAAAACCTGTGTGACAAGCGTGGCGATATCAACTTCGACGAATTCTGGCAGCAGGATTCGACCACGGAGCTGTATCACTTCATCGGTAAAGACATTGTCTACTTCCACAGTCTGTTCTGGCCGGCCATGCTGGAAGGCAGCGGTTTCCGTAAACCGAATAACCTGTTTGTGCATGGTTACGTGACCGTCAATGGCGCAAAAATGTCGAAGTCACGCGGGACCTTTATCAAAGCCAGCACCTGGTTACAGCATCTGGATGCCGACAGCCTGCGCTACTACTACGCGGCGAAGCTCTCTTCACGTATCGATGATATTGACCTGAACCTGGAAGATTTTGTCCAGCGCGTCAACGCCGATATCGTCAACAAAGTGGTCAACCTTGCCTCGCGTAATGCCGGTTTCATCACTAAACGTTTTGACGGCAAGCTGTCAGCGGAACTGGCCGATCCCGCCCTGTATCAAACCTTCCTGGACGCATCAGAGAAGATTGGTGAAGCCTGGGCGAGCCGTGAATTCAGCCGGGCCATTCGTGAAATCATGGCGCTGGCCGATTTGGCGAATCGCTATGTTGATGAGCAGGCACCCTGGGTGGTGGCGAAGCAGGAAGGCCGTGATGCAGACCTGCAGGCCATTTGCTCAATGGGCATCAACCTGTTCCGCATCCTGATGACCTGGCTGAAACCGGTGCTGCCATCACTGACCGAACGTGCTGAAGCGTTCCTGAACAGCGAACTGCACTGGGATGCGATTCAACAGCCGCTGCTGAATCATCAGGTCGCGCCATTTAAGGCGCTTTATGGTCGTATTGAAATGGCGAAGGTTGAAGGCCTGATTGAGGCATCAAAAGTGGATGCGGCAGAAGCCAATAAACCGGCGGTAACCGGCCCACTGGCGGATGCGCCCATTGGCGATACCATTACCATCGACGATTTTGCCAAAGTGGATATGCGCGTCGCGCTGATTGAGAAAGCGGAATTAGTCGAAGGGTCGGACAAACTGCTGCGTCTTGAGCTGGATCTGGGCGGTGAGAAGCGCCAGATTTTCTCAGGCATTCGTGCGGCCTATCCCGATCCTGCGGTGCTGGTCGGCAAGATGACCATCATCGTGGCCAACCTTGCGCCGCGTAAAATGCGGTTTGGCGTGTCGGAAGGCATGGTGCTGTCTGCCGGCCCCGGTGGCAAAGATCTGTTTGTCCTGTCCGTAGACAGCGGCGCCGTACCTGGCATGCCGGTGAAATAGTCCTCTGGCCATCCTCTGCGGTTTACCGCCGGGGATGGCGCTTCAGCCACACGGCTGATTGCTGGCAGGCCAGGCCGTTAGTGCGTATGATAAAACCCGTTAAAAACAGGAGCCTGTCATGCACACCGTGCTAACGATGAGTTGGCGTTATCTGCGCGCTTTTATCATTATTTATCTTTGCTTATATGCAGGAAACGGCATAGCCCTGCTGCTGCCCATCACCCTGCCCGGCAGCATCATCGGCATGCTTATTATGTTTGCACTACTTGCGTCGCAAATCCTGCCCGTGCGTTGGGTCAAGCCAGGTTGTCATCTGATTATCCGCTATATGGCGCTGCTGTTTGTGCCCATCAGCGTGGGCGTCATGAATTACACCGATATCCTCACCGCGCAATTCGGTCCTGTTGTCGTCTCCTGCCTTGTCAGTACCTTCGCTGTCCTTGCCATTGTGGGGTTAAGTGCCCATAAACTGCATTCGCGACCTACGGCCAAAGAGGTTAACGATGAGTGATATTTGGTGGTCGTTGCCACTCACTGTCGGGGCGTTTTTACTGGCGCGCAAGCTGGCGGCAAGACTGAAGATATCGTTGCTGAATCCGCTACTGGTTTCCATGGCCGTGATTATTCCCATCCTGCTGTTACTGCACATGCCCTATGCCCGTTATTTCGCTGGCAGCGAGGTGCTGAATCAGCTGCTGCAACCCGCGGTGGTGGCTCTGGCGCTGCCGCTGTATGAACAGATGCATCAAATCCGTGCCCGCTGGAAATCCATTATCGGCGTGTGCGTGATTGGTAGCCTGACGGCAATGATTTCGGGCACCGCCATTGCGCTGTGGATGGGCGCAACCCCAGAAATCGCCGCCACGATTTTGCCAAAATCGGTGACCACCCCGATTGCCATGGCGGTCTCCCAATCTCTGCACGGCATTCCTGCGATTAGCGCGATTTGTGTGTTGATCGCGGGCGTGCTGGGTGCGGTATTTGGTCATATGCTACTGAATCTGTTAGGCGTGAAGAGCAAAGCGGCACGCGGCCTGGCGATTGGTAATGCCTCTCATGCACTGGGAACGGCTCGGGCGGCGGAAATTGATTTTCAGGAAGGCGCCTTTAGTTCGCTGGCATTGGTGATTTGCGGCATCATCACCTCGTTACTGGCTCCCTTTGTTTTCCCGCTGTTGCTGCACTGGTTTGGCTAAAACTTTGCGATAGATCTCGCAAAGTTGAAAACTGTAAGACAAGTTGCATTGTCAGAGCGACGGAGATCACATATAAACCGATGTCTGGCATACCGCTCTGATGATTGAATGAGGCTTCCATGCATCCACGTTTCCACTCTGCCGTTGAAGGACTTCCCGCTGCACTGCAAACCGCGCTTCGCCCGGTGCTGAGCGAGCCGGGATTTGACGCGATGCTGCGGGCCGAGCAGGTCACCCTGTTGCAGGCGCAAACCAAACTGGATACAGATGCCCTGGCGCTGGCGCTGCTGCCGGTCGCCGCCGCCTGCGCGGTGGCGACGCTGTCGCAGTTTAACGTCGGTGCTATCGCGCGTGGCGTGAGCGGTAACTGGTATTTTGGTGCCAATATGGAGTTTACCGGTGCGACCATGCAGCAAACCGTTCATGCGGAGCAAAGCGCCATCACCCACGCCTGGCTGCGTGGCGAATCGCGCCTTGAAAGCATCACTGTCAACTACACGCCTTGCGGTCACTGTCGCCAGTTCATGAACGAACTCAACAGCGGTACAGACATTCGCATCAGCCTGCCGCAGCGCGACGTACAGACGCTGGCGCATTACCTGCCCGATGCGTTTGGCCCGGGTGATCTGCAGATTATGGAACGCCTGATGGATGATGTGGACCAAGGCTACGTAGTAACGGGCGATGCGCTGGCTCAGGCCGCGGTTAAGGCGGCCAATCGCTCTCATGCACCTTACAGCCGGGCGTTTAGCGGTGTCGCGTTACAGACCGTCTCAGGCCGTATTTTTAGCGGACGCTATGCAGAAAACGCGGCGTTCAATCCCAGCCTGCCGCCGCTGCAGGCCGCACTGATTTTACTGAACATGGCAGGTGAGTGCTGTCACGATATCCAGGCCGCCGCACTGGCCCAGACGCACCAGCCTGCTCTGGATCAGTTTTCGGCTACTCAGGCGACATTACGCGCGCTGGGTTGCGATCAACTGACGCAGGTGCCCCTGGCAAAAGCGTAATGTGCGGCACGGTTTTAAACAGTTTCTAAATCTTTTATTTACAAAAGCTGTACATCGGCGAGAAATTTCATAGGATCTGGCGCCAGGCCTTCGTCATCACAATAAAACTGGCGTCCACCCTACTCTTTGATTATTGCGCCAGGAAAACTTGCAACCGGAGCATGACTGCATGGAACTCGAATACGAAAGTAAACGCCCGCTATATATTCCCTATGCTGGCCCTATTTTGCTGGAATTTCCGCTGCTGAATAAAGGCAGCGCCTTCAGCATCGAAGAGCGCAATGAGTTCAATCTCAATGGCTTACTGCCTGAAGCAGTAGAATCCATCGAAGAGCAGGCAAAACGCGCATGGCGTCAGTTTCAGGACTTTAAAAACAATAACGATAAACATGTTTACCTGCGCAACATTCAGGACACCAACGAAACGCTGTTTTACCGCCTGCTGGACAACCATCTCGAAGAGATGATGCCGATAATTTATACCCCAACCGTCGGTGCCGCCTGCGAACATTTCTCGGAAATTTATCGTCGCGCACGCGGCGTATTCATCTCCTACCCCAATCGTGCGCACATCGAAGACATGCTGCAAAACGCCACCAAGCAGAACGTAAAAGTGATTGTGGTCACTGACGGTGAGCGCATCCTTGGCCTGGGCGATCAGGGCATTGGCGGTATGGGCATTCCAATTGGGAAGTTGTCACTGTACACCGCATGTGGCGGTATCAGCCCGGCTTACACGCTGCCCGTTGTGCTGGATGTGGGTACCAATAACCAGCAACTGCTGAACGATCCCTTGTATATGGGATGGCGTCATCCACGTATCACCGGTGAAGAATATGATGCCTTTGTAAATGAATTCATTCAGGCCGTTAAACGCCGCTGGCCGAAAGTGCTGTTGCAGTTTGAAGACTTTGCACAGAAAAACGCGATGCCGCTGCTGGAGCGCTACCGTGATGAAGTGTGCTGCTTCAATGACGACATTCAGGGCACCGCTGCCGTGACCGTCGGCACCCTGATTGCCGCAAGTCGCGCTGCCGGAAGCCGCCTGTGCGAGCAGAAGGTCGTCTTCCTGGGCGCAGGTTCCGCCGGTTGTGGTATTGCTGAGCAGATTGTTGCTCAGATGAAGTCGGAAGGTCTGAGCGACGACGAAGCACGTAGTCGCGTTATGATGGTGGATCGCTTTGGTCTGCTGACCGACAAACTGCCTAACCTGCTGGATTTCCAGAGCAGGCTGGTGCAGAAAAGCGACAATCTTAAAGACTGGGATACGTCAAGCGACGCTATCTCCCTGCTGGACGTCGTGCGTAATGCACAGCCCGACATTTTAATCGGTGTGTCAGGTCAGCCTGGCCTGTTCACGGAAGAGATCATCCGTGAGATGCATAAGCACTGCAAACGTCCTATTGTGATGCCGCTTTCCAACCCAACCTCGCGCGTTGAAGCCACCCCAGCAGACATTATTGCCTGGACCGATGGTGCAGCGCTGGTGGCCACCGGTAGCCCGTTCTCACCGGTTTCCTGGAACGGCAAAACCTACCCGATTGCGCAGTGCAACAACTCGTACATCTTCCCGGGTATCGGTTTGGGTGTGATCGCCTCTGGCGCGTCCCGTGTCACCGATACCATGCTGATGACAGCCAGCCGTGCGCTGGCGGATTGCTCACCGCTGGTGAACGACGGTGAAGGGCCGGTACTGCCTGAAATCAAAGATATTCAGGGTGTGTCGAAGATTATCGCCATGGAAGTGGGTAAAGCCGCGCAGCTGGCTGGCGTGGCAGTGGTGACCTCAGAAGACGTGCTGTCACAGTCCATCGCGAACAATTTCTGGCTACCTCAATACCGCCATTATCGCCGTACCTCGATCTAAAAATTGCTGCGCTGGGTCGGCATTGATTCAGCGCAGCTCAAATTTACACCAGCCAAACGGGGTAAACTTGCTTAGCAGGTGTAGCTCAAGTAGCCTTGTCCCACCAAAACTTCTGATCTCGAGTGCTCAGGCGCATGCTGAAACGCGTTTTCATTGCTCTGCTTTTCATCATCTTAACGATGGTGGCGACGGCGTTCGGCCTTGATCGCTGGATCAGCTGGAAAACGGCACCTTATATTTATGACAACCTCGCATCGCTCCCCCATCGACAAGTGGGCGTCGTGCTGGGGACGGCGAAATATTACCGCACAGGTGTGATTAATCAGTATTACCTCTACCGAATGCAGGGCGCGCTCAACGCCTATAACAGCGGTAAGGTTAACTACCTGCTGTTGAGCGGTGACAATGCACAGCAAAGCTACAACGAGCCGATGACAATGCGGCGCGATTTGATTAAAGGCGGTGTCGATCCTGCTGATATCGTGCTGGACTATGCCGGCTTCCGTACCCTGGATTCGATTGTGCGCACGCGCAAGGTATTTGATACCAATGACTTTATTATCATCACCCAGCGCTTTCACTGCGAGCGGGCACTGTTTATCGCCTTGCATCTCGGCATTCAGGCTCAGTGCTACGCGGTGCCGTCCCCTAAAAATATGCTCAGCGTGCGGATGCGTGAAGTGGGTGCACGTCTTGGCGCGCTGGCGGATCTGTTTTTGCTGAAGCGCGAACCGCGTTTCCTTGGCCCATTGGTACCGATCCCTGCCGTGCATGAGATACCTGAAGATGCACAAAGCTATCCGGCCGTGACCCCGGAACAGCTGCTGGAACTCGAACAGAAACGCCGTTAGTTATCCCGCCAGGTCAGTGCTGCTTTTCCTTAACTGAAAGGGCTGACGAGACTTCGCACGGCGCTTCCTGCCCTGCCACCTTTTCATCCTGCCGTTCTGCCGTTCTGCCGTTCTGCCGTTCTGCCGTTCTGCCGTTCTGCCGTTCTGCCGTTCTACTCTCAGTGTTAGAAATCATACGAAAAGGCAATATCGCATCCAGCGCCAGTTGAGGGCAGAAGACGAGCAGGCACGCAGGAGACTGTTCTTCACTGGCCAGTTTATGCACTTATCAACTTACGGATTTCTGGGTTTGTGGGTTTCTGGGTTTCTGGGTTTGTGGGTTTGTGGGTTTGCGGGTTTGCGGGTTTGCGGGTTTGCGGGTTTGCGATTTTAGCTGATGAACTGATGATATTAAGGCCGTGCCCGGCCTAAAGACCAACTGACGAACGCGCATTTGCACGGCCCCAAAAAAAAGCGGCCCGGAGGCCGCTTGTATGATTGCCACTGCTGTTATTTTTTACGCGAATACTTCAGCGAGTCGAGCGCCACTGCAAAGATAATGATGCCGCCCTTGATGATGTACTGCCAGTAAGGGTTCACACCGATGTAGGTCAAACCGTAGTTGATAACGGTAAAGATCAGTACACCGGTCACCACGCCCGCAACGGTACCCACACCACCGGCGAAGGAGACCCCGCCGACGACGCAGGCTGCAATTGCATCTAACTCATACATAAAGCCGAGGTTGTTGGTGGCTGAGCCGATACGGCCCGCTTCCAGCATGCCGCCGAAGGCATAAAACACACCGGACAAGGCATAAATTAAAATCAGGTTCAGGTTAACATTGACGCCTGAGACTTTCGCCGCTTCCGGGTTGCCCCCGATGGCAAAAATGTTTTTACCAAAGCGGGTTTTATTCCACAGAATCCAGACGAAAACGATGGCAACCAGCGCATAGAACGTGATGTACGACAGCTTGAAATCACCGAAACGCAGAAACCCCTGAGTAAAGGTTGAGAAGCCGTCATAAAAACCTGCGATAGGTGACGCACCCACAAAGTCGTAATACAGGGAGTTAATACCGTAAACGATAATCATGGTGCCGAGCGTGGTAATAAACGGCGTCACTTTGAGATAGGCAATAATAATACCGTTAACCAGTCCAATCACTGCACCAATTGCACAGACGATCAGAATAACCACTGGGATCGGTACAGTTTCCATGTGTGGAAACACTTTATTGACGTTATCCATCGACTGCAGCAGCGTTGCCGCGACAACCGCCGCCAGTCCCACCTGACGGCCTGCTGACAGGTCCGTACCCTGGGTCACAATCAGCCCGGCGACGCCCAATGCGATAATAATACGCACCGAGGACTGGGTGAGAATGTTACTCAGGTTCATTAAACTTAAAAATGTCGGGTCCTGGAAAATAATAATAGCCAGTAGTACCAGCAGTACGACATAAATGCCGCCCTCTTTAAGCCAGGTTAGCGCATTCTTTTTTGTAGTCGCTTTCATGTTAACAGCCCTTACTTCATTAAAGGTGTAATGACGCTAAACGCAATATTTCGTTCTGCGTGGTAGTTTTCGTATCAACAATGCCGGCTACCAGACCGTTACTCATTACCAGAATACGATCGGTGATGCCTAACAGCTCTGGCATTTCGGAAGAGATAATAATGATGCCCTTTTCTTTCTTTGCCAGCTCCGCCATCAACTGGTAAATCTCGAATTTGGCACCCACATCAATCCCGCGCGTCGGTTCATCGAGCATTAATATTTCGGGCTGAGTCAGCAACCAGCGTCCAATAATCACTTTCTGTTGGTTACCACCAGAAAGCGAACCAATTTGCGTATGATGCCCAGGGGTTTTTACCCGCATGGAATCGATCACCCATTGGGTATCGCTTTTCATGCGTTTATTATCCAGCAGGCCAATACTGTTCTTATATTTTTTGATATTGGATATAAGAGAATTAAAGCCAATATCCAAAAAGGCATAAATACCGGTAGAACGACGCTCTTCCGTCACCAGTGCAAAGCCGTGGTTAATGGCTTCATTGGCCGTATGATTGTTAATCGTTTTACCATGCAGTTTAATGGTGCCGCCTGATTTTTCGCGAATGCCAAACAGCGTTTCAACGATATCAGTACGTTTTGCACCCACTAACCCGGCAATGCCGAGTATCTCCCCTTTACGCAAATCAAACGAAATATCACGAATAGAAGGCTGACGCAGTGAGGTCAGATTACGCACCTCAAGAATGGTTTCTCCCGGGACGTTGATACGATCCGGGAAGCGCTGGCTCAGTGAACGTCCGACCATCATGGAGATGATCTTATCCATATCCAGCCCTTCAAGCGGCTGAGTCGTAATCCACTGACCATCACGCAGGATGGTAATTTCATCGCACAGCTGGAAGATCTCTTCCATCTTATGCGAGATATAAACAATACCGCAGCCGCGGTCTTTCAGCTTACGGATAATCGTGAACAGATGATTAACTTCTTTTTCCGTTAAGGAGGAAGTCGGTTCATCCATGATCACGATTTTTGCGTCATAGGAAAACGCTTTAGCAATCTCAATCATCTGCATTTGCGAGACAGAGAGATGGGCGACTTTATCACGAGGATCGATATTGATATCCAGCTCGTCAAAAATCGCTTTGGTATCACGGTACATTTTGTCCTGATCGACAAAGAAGCCTTTGCGTGGATAACGCCCAAGCCACATGTTGTCCATCACGGTGCGTTGCAATACCAGATTTAATTCCTGATGCACCATTGATACGCCGTTTTCCAGCGCTTCTTTGGAGCTTTTATAATCAATTTCCTGCCCTTGAAAAAGAATACTGCCGGTATCTTTTTTATAGATACCAAACAAGCACTTTAACAACGTCGATTTACCAGCGCCGTTTTCACCCATCAGTGCATGAACGGAGTGAGGCCGCACTTTTAAATTAACGTTATCGAGAGCTTTCACGCCGGGAAATGATTTACTGACGTCGGTCATTTCCAGCAGATATTCGCGCTGCGCGGTCGTATTATCACTGGCCATAATTTACCTGGCTAAAAAACGGTGATGACATAAAAAAGGCGCAGCAGCTGCCGCGCCCATCTGCAAAAACTTATTTCTGGAACTGAGACAGGTTTTCTTGATCGACCGGTACATAAGGTACGCGGACGATCTTATCTACCATCTTGAAGTTGGTGCCTGCCGTAGCCGGTTTGCCATCTGCAAGGTTTTTCGCCATATCAATGGTCGCTTTCGCCTGGTTTTCCGCGTCATTCAGCACGGTACCCGCCATTGCGCCTGACTTAACCAGCGCCAGCGCTTCAGGCAACGCATCCACACCGAATACCGGAATGGAAGACATGTTGTGCGCTTTCAGTGCTTCAACTGCGCCCATTGCCATTGCATCGTTGTTAGCGATAACCACTTCAATTTTCTTAGCGTTTGGACCAGACAGCCATGCGTCCATCTTATCCTTCGCCTGAGCGGTATCCCACATAGCCGTATCCATCGCTAACTTCTGGGTTTTCAGGCCGTCTTTGTTCAGCGTGTCGATAACATATTTGGTACGTGCTTCTGCATCAGGATGGCCCGGCTCGCCTTTCAGCAGAACATACTGGATCACGCCATCTTTATTCAGGTCCCATGCTGGGGTCGCTTTCCAGTGCTTCTCAATCAGTTTGCCCTGAATCACGCCTGACTCTTTAGAGTCGGTACCCACGTAGTACGCTTTGTCATAGCCGGCCAGCACTTTAGCGTTAGGCTCTTTATTGAAGAACACCACGGGAATATCGTTAGCACGGGCCTTTTGCACGACAACGGCCGCCGCAGCCGGGTCAACCAGGTTAATGGCTAACGCTTTCACGCCTTTTGCCATCAGCACGTCAATTTGATCGTTCTGTTTGGATTGATCGTTCTGTGAGTCATTCATCAGCAGCTGAATGCCGCCCAGTGTATTGGCTTCTTTCTCGATATCTTTACGAACCATCGACATAAAGTTGTCGTCGTATTTGTAAATGGTCACGCCGATGCGTGTGTCAGCGGCATGAGCAGTTGCACCAAACATCATGCTGGCAACCAGTGCTGTGAGCGTGAAAACCTTCTTATTCATGGTATCTCCGGTTTTTTTTGCAGGGTCTTTTTTTGTTCAGCCGCCCAGATGGCGTCAGAACATCAGGTAGAATTATTCGGCGAGGCAGGATGCGCTTTATCAGGCGGAGCCCCTGCTGTGCCATGCAAAACTCGACTTCCGTGACTTCCGTGTAGGCAATGCATCCATAGTGCGTGTCATGAACCATGTAAACCGACGCCCGGTCGGCCCCCTCATGAAGAGAGTGGCGTTACATAATGTTTCAGTACTGTTAGACGCTGCCATCATAGTGAGAGCAATGTTAATTAACTGTGAATACAATCACAGATTGAAAACGGTTACATCGCTGAATCGCCTGAATTAGTGACGGACTCCACAATTTGCTTTTGCGCCACCGAGTGGCGGCGTACCAGCGTCGGCATAAAGATGTGTTTTGCACTGCTGTCGATACAGCCCGCCGCGCCCTGAAGCGCCAGCTCAGTGGCAAGTTTCGCCATAGAAACAATAGGATAACGGACCGTGGTCAGTTGAGGATCGGTATAACGTGAAATCGGGATATCATCGAAGCCCACCACTGAGAAATGCTGGGGCACCTGAATACCGTTGTCTTTTAAGGCCGTGAGGGCCCCCGCCGCCATGCTGTCGTTGTAGGTGAAGATGGCACTGAGGTTGAGATTACGGCCCAGGAGTTCCACCATTGCCGCTTCCCCCCCCTGCATATCAGGCTCCGCGCTGGCAATCCAGCTTTCCTGCGGGCGAATCCCCTGCTCTGCCATTGCCTGCAGCCAGCCTTCCCGCCGCTGCGCGACATCTTCGATAGGATGGCTGGAACACAGATAGCCAATGCGGCAATGGCCCTGTTGCAGCAGCATTCTTGAGGCCATCAATGCGCCTGTTACATTATCAAGGCTGACGCAACGGTGCTCAAAACCCGGCACGCTACGGTTAATCACCACCATACCGGGCACCTGGCTCATAAAATCAGCCAGTTCCGCGTCTGAAAGCGTTTTCGCGTGCACCACCAGCGCATTGCAGCGTTGGCGAATCAGTACCTCAATCGCATGACGCTCTTTCTCTTCATGGTGCCAGGAGTTACTGATCAGAACATGTTTATGTACGCGCTGTGCCACCGTGTCTACCGCCTTGACCAGCGCGCCAAAAAAGGGATCGGACACATCCATGACGACCACCCCGATGGTATCGCTCACCTGGGTTGCCAGCGCCTGTGCATTGGCATTTGGGCGATAGCCCAGAGCGTCAACCGCCTGTAACACCACATCACGTGTTTCAGCGGTGACCGCGCTGCTGTTATTTAGTACGCGCGAAACGGTAGCGACCGACACACCGGCCTGACGCGCAACATCACGAATCGTTATCATGCAGCACTTCCAGAGAGATAAGGCATTATGCCAGTTACAACACCGGCGCTATTTTGTCAGGGAAGACGGGCGTGCAGCGTGAATTACGTCACATCAATGAAAACGGTTACATACAATTCTGTAACCTTTGTGATGGCGGTCATTATCTTTCAGAAGGGGAAGTGGATGAGTTGCCTGCCGCAATTTGCGTCAGACGACGCCAGACCCATTCCATTGGGCCCTGCGGAAAATAGCGCAACCACAGCACAGAAAACAGCAGGTTAACGCACCAGATGGCCGGTACCAGCATAACCAACTGTAGCCGTGAGAAATGCATAAACAAGCCGAAGCGGTAAAACAGCGTGGTGCATATCAGGGATTGCAACAGATAGTTGCTGAGCGCCATCCTGCCCACGCAGCGGATGGCATAGCTCAGCCGCCAGCGTTGGAGAGAAGGCCAAAAGCCGAAACATAATGCGACATAGCCAAGACTGATCAATGGACTGGCCAGGTCACGCGGCAGTTGCAGAAAAAAAGCGCTCCAGCGGTAATCCCAGTCGACCCACCACTGTGCGGCAACACCGACAGTAGCGATCAGTAACCCCAACGGCAATAACATTGCGGCTACGCGGCGGTAGTGGTGCACCGGAAAGGCGCCTTTCAGCCAGCCGCAGCGCACCAGAGCAGCACCCAGCATCATCAATCCGGCCAGTTGCCAGCCATACTGCGCCACCAGCGCCATCAGGCCCGAGGAAAGGTGGTCCAGACGAATCTGCACGGCAGCCAGGCCACCCGTCAGCTTCCAAAACTGCTCATACTGAATCCCGGCGGCACCCGGCAGCCACGATGGCGAAGGTTCAGGGCTGGAGATAAGCCCGAACACCAGCAATACGGCACATCCCATTAGATAGAGCAGGACGCCCGTGTTAATGAGCCCCCGCGTTGAAGGTACATCACGCAACATACGCCAGGTGATCAGCCCGATAATGCCGTAATCCAGTAAAATATCCCCTTCCCAGATAAAGACACTGTGAATAAATCCCAGCACCACTAACAAGGATAAACGGGCACTCAGCCAGCGACTGCCGCGTGACAGCTGCATTTGCAGCCCTGCGCCAAACAGCAGAGCGAATAGCGTCAGGAATTTGAGCTGGGCAAAGATGTCGGAAATGGCCCATGTCCAGGCATCAGAGAGCGTGACGCTGCCTTGCCAGGCGGGATTGAGATACGCGGCGGAAGGTAAACCAAAGCCAATAATGTTTAACACCAGAATGCCGAGAATGGCACAGCCCCGAATGAAATCCAGCACGAGGTAGCGTTGCATGTGGAATCCTGAAGTATCAGGCAGACGACAGCCGCGCCCGCCTGTCAGCTTTAGTTATGACGTACCGCGCGCAGAAATTCCTGACGGGTGTTTTGGCTGGATTTAAACAGGCCGCCCAGCGAGGTCGTCGTGGTCGCGCTGGTTGCATCCTTCACGCCGCGCGCTTTGACACAATAGTGAACGGCATCAATCGAGACGGCAACGTTGTTGGTGCCCAACAGCGTCTGCAGCGCCAGCAGGACCTGCTGGGTTAAACGCTCCTGCACCTGAGGCCGCTGTGCGAAAAACTGTACGATACGGTTGATCTTTGATAAGCCAATCACTTTATCTTTGGGGATGTAGGCAACCGTCGCTTTCCCATCGATAATCACAAAGTGATGTTCGCAGGTGCTGGTCAGCGTAATGTCGCGAACCGTGACCATCTCATCCACTTTCATCTTGTTTTCAATGAGGGTGATTTTGGGGAAGTTAGCATAATCGAGACCGGAAAAGACCTCATCGACATACATTTTGGCGATGCGGTGCGGGGTTTCCATCAGGCTGTCATCTTCAAGATCCAGATTCAGCAGCTGCATGATTTCCGTCATATGGCCTGCAATCAGGCTTTTACGCGTTTCATCGTCTATTTCACGCGCGGGTGCACGCAGCGGCGTTTCCAGTCCACGCGCCAGCAGCGCTTCGTGGACCAGTGCAGCTTCCTGACTTAAGGTACTCATCTTACTCTTCTCCGGCAGGTGTTGCGCCCGCCGTTTGTTGCCAGCGGGTCATATTACTGAGCGCGTATTGTGAAACTTTCTGTGCAGGTAATCCAGCAATCAATCTGATTGGGGATGAAAGCTTTTCATGCTGCCCGTCGCCAGACCAGCAACCCTGCCCATATCAGGCTGGCACCGGCGACCCACAAAGCAGGCTCCAGGCGATGTAAGAACAGCGTTGAAAGCGAGGAAAGCATCGGCCCTGCCAACTGCCCAATCGCATATCCGGTTGTCAGCAGCCCGGCCATGTAACGCATATGTTGCGGTGCCAGCTCACGGGCGCAGAGCAGCGACAGCTGCACCACGCACAGAAAGCCCCCGCCGACCAGCAGCGCGCCTGTTAGCAGGCCGCTGAATCCAGGGAGCAGCGCCGCCGCCAGCACGCCCAACGCCTGCGCCCACAGCACCACTGCTAAGCGGGCATGGCTGCTGCCTGTCCGGCGAGTAGCAATGCCTAACACAATACCCACAACTGCCGCCCCACCGAATACCGGCCAGACAAACTGGGCCGTGGCACTGTCAGGGAAACGCGCCGCCGCCATCTGTGAAAGAAAGGTTGCTGGCAAAATATAGCCAAAGCCGGCCAGACTGTAACTCAGAACCAGTCGCTTCAGGTTGCGGGTCAGAACCAGCGGTTGCGGGGCCTGTTCGGGCCGATGCAGTTCACCCGCGCGCGGCAGGTTGCGGCTGATAAGCGCGACCAGTACCGCTGCCAGCGCTGCATAAACCGACCAGGCCAGTGCTGCGCTGACCTGTAAACTGTGTAGCGCCACGGCCAACAGGCCGCTGACAAAAATGCCTGCGCCCGGCCCGGCAAACACCGCTGCCGACAGGCCGGGACGGCCATGGTGGTGCAGCTGCTCGTTGCTCCACGCCGCGACCAGCACCATCGCCCAGCCGCTGGCCCAACCAATAACAAAGCGGATCACCCCATGCCATCCAGGCCCGTCAGCCAGGGCTGACAACGCCGTCAGTACAACGGTGCCCCATATTCCCAGTTGCAGACGCAGCTCAACGCGTTGGTGCGCGCGCATGGCATCAAAAGAACCACACAGATAACCCAGGTAGTTTAACGCCGCCACCAGGCTGGCACTGGTGAGGGTTAACTGATGTTCCTGGATCATTAAGGGCACCTGCGGGGTAAAGGTAAAGCGCCCTATTCCCATAGCCACAAACAAGGTTAAAAATGCACTTATCGCCACGCGAAACGCCATCTGGTACCTCAGTTTTTTGCGTTGAAACTTGCTTATAGCATGAACGATGCTTAAACTCACAAAAAGTGAATAATCTTAAGCAACTTGTTTACGGTAAGAGAACACTATGGATTTAGTTCAGTTACGTATGTTCTGTTCCGTGGCAGAGAGCGGTTCCCTGGCCCGTGCGGCAGAACACTTGCATCGGGTACCGTCCAATCTCACCACGCGCCTGCGCCAGTTGGAAGAGGAATTGGGGGTGGATCTGTTTATTCGCGAAAAACAGCGCATCCGGTTATCGCCTATGGGCCATAATTTCCTTAATTACGCACAGCGTATTCTGGCGTTGAGTGATGAAGCATTAAGTATGACCCGGGCAGGTAAGCCTGGCGGTAACTTCTCGCTTGGCTCCATGGAGAGCACGGCGGCGACGCGCCTGCCCGGCCTTCTCGCTGCCTACCACCAACGTTTTCCTGCGGTCGCCTTATCGCTGATCACCGGCACCTCGGGAGAAATTATCGATCGGGTGCGCGAAGGCACCCTGGCGGCAGCCCTGGTCGATGGGCCGGTTCAACACGACGATCTCAATGGCTGCATTGCCTTTCGCGAGGAAATGGTTTTAATCACCGACCTTGACCATATCCCGGTGACCTGCGCACGGGACACCCAGGAGGATACCTTGTTTGCGTTTCGTAACAGCTGCTCCTACCGGGTTAAACTTGAAGCATGGTATCGCGACAGTCAGGCGGCACCTAACACGGTGATGGAGATTCAGTCCTATCACGCCATGCTGGCCTGCGTGGCGGGCGGTGCTGGCGTTGCCATGATACCGTCGTCGGTCCTGAAACAGATGCCAGACCGCGCCCGTGTGCAGGTACACAGCCTTCCGGCTGAATACCGCGACACCGCCACCTGGCTGATGTGGCGACGCGATGCCTTCACGCCCAACGTTGAGGCGCTGAAGTACCTTATTATCGAACAATTTCACGATCGTCCGCTCAATGATGAGCTGATGCATCCATTGCATGCAGCGGAATAGTGTTTCCGCGCTATTTTTAACTTATCACGACCATCCAGACGCCATGTCGCGTCACAATCTGACTGTAAGAGGGATTGCATGAACATGATCAAAACCCGCGCCGCCGTAGCCTGGGCCGCAGGCGAACCGCTGAAAATCGAAGAAGTGGATTTAATGCCGCCGCAGAAAGGGGAAGTGCTGGTACGTATCGTCGCGACCGGCGTCTGTCATACCGATGCTTACACACTGTCTGGCAGCGATCCCGAAGGCGTGTTTCCGGCCATTCTGGGTCACGAAGGCGGTGGCGTTGTTGAAGCGGTGGGCGAAGGCGTGACCAGCGTTGAAGTGGGCGATCACGTGATCCCGCTTTACACGCCAGAATGCGGCAAATGTAAGTTCTGCCTGTCCGGTAAAACCAACCTGTGTCAGGCCATTCGTACTACGCAAGGCAAAGGCCTGATGCCTGACGGTACTACGCGTTTCTTCAAAGACGGCAAGCCCATTTTCCACTATATGGGCACCTCCACCTTCTCTGAATACACCGTCGTGCCTGAAATCTCGCTGGCAAAAATCAGTAAAGAAGCCCCGCTGGAAGAAGTGTGCCTGCTGGGCTGTGGTGTGACCACCGGCATGGGTGCGGTGATGAATACGGCTAAGGTTAAAGAAGGCGATACCGTTGCCATCTTTGGTCTGGGCGGTATTGGACTGTCTGCAATCATCGGCGCGAAAATGGCCAAAGCCGGTCGCATTATTGGTATTGATATCAACACCAGCAAGTTCGATCTGGCCCGTAAGCTGGGCGCGACCGATCTGATTAACCCGAAAGATTATGACAAACCCATTCAGGATGTGATTGTTGAACTCACCGACGGCGGGGTGGATTTCTCATTTGAATGTATCGGTAACGTCAACGTCATGCGCTCTGCCCTTGAGTGCTGTCATAAAGGCTGGGGTGAGTCGGTGATCATTGGGGTAGCGGGTGCGGGTCAGGAAATTTCGACGCGTCCGTTCCAACTGGTTACTGGTCGTGTCTGGCGTGGCTCTGCCTTTGGTGGCGTAAAAGGCCGCTCACAGTTGCCTGGTATTGTGCAGGATTATCTGGACGGCAAATTTGCCCTGAATGATTTCATCACGCACACCATGCCGCTGGAAGAGATTAATGACGCCTTTGATTTAATGCATGATGGAAAATCGATCCGCTCCGTCGTGCATTTTAATAAGTAATCGGGGGCGCTATGACATCTACTCTGGAGCTGCTGGAAGAGCATCGAATTTTTGGCGGCTGGCAGCAGCGCTGGCGTCATCAGTCACAGGTGCTGAACTGCCCGATGACGTTCAGTATCTATTTGCCAAGCCCGCGCGGTGATTCTCCACCGCCGGTGGTGTGGTTTCTGGCGGGGCTGACCTGCAATGATGAAAACTTCACCACCAAGGCGGGCGCGCAGCGTGTTGCCGCCGAGCTGGGTCTGGTGTTAATCATGCCAGATACCAGCCCACGCGGTGAGCAGGTCACCAATGACGAGGGCTATGATCTGGGTCAGGGCGCGGGCTTTTACCTTAATGCCACGCAACAGCCCTGGGCAAGCCACTACCGTATGTTCGACTACCTCAGTGAAGAGCTGCCCGCAGTGGTTGCCGATAACTTTAAGGTCAGTGAACGTCAGTCAATCATGGGGCACTCCATGGGTGGACATGGCGCACTGATGCTGGCATTACGTCTGGGCAATCGCTTTGCGTCTGCCTCGGCGTTTGCGCCTATCGTCAATCCGTGTGACGTTCCATGGGGTCAGAAAGCATTCACGGCCTATCTGGGAGAAGATCGCCAGGCCTGGCGCGCGTATGACAGCTGTCAGTTAATGCATAACGTTCAGCATCGCCTGCCGTTGTTGATCGATCAGGGCGACAGCGATCAGTTCCTGGCCGATCAACTCCAGCCGGAGCGCTTAGAAGCGATTGCCCAGGAGATGGGCTTTCCATTAACACTGCGTATCCAGCCTGGCTACGATCACAGTTACTTCTTCATTGCCAGTTTCGTTGAAGATCACCTGCGCTTCCATGCGCAACACCTGTTGGTAGGGTGAGATAAAAAAGGGGATTGCCTGAGCAATCCCCGGATTCTACGCCAGCCCTTCCTGGACCAGCCCGTCAATCATGACCTGCGGTGTTCCTCGCGAACAGTGCTCAATGCGGCCCTGCACGCCGTAAACCTGCGCCAGCGTCGCGGGTGTGATGACGTGATCCGGCGCGCCTTCAGCAATGAGTTTGCCCTCTTTGAGCATCAACGCATGCTGAGCGTGGCGCAAGGCGATATTGATGTCGTGCACCACCACCACCGTAACCATATTGCGCAGCGCGGTTTCGCGCCGGACCAAATCCATTACGTGGAACTGGTAATTTAAATCCAGCGCGCTGAGCGGTTCATCCAACAGCAGCAGCGCAGGCCGACGAATAAGCGACTGCGCCAGGCCAACCAACTGTTTTTGTCCGCCAGACAGCTGGTCGAGATAACGCATGGCCAGATGAGCGATGCCCAACTGCTCCAGCAGCACCATCACGTCCGCTTCGCTGGCGGCACTGTGTAATCCACTTGAGGCACGCTGCGCCACAATAATGGACTCCAGCACGTGCAGGTGAACACCCGCCGGCAGGGATTGGGGTAAATAAACCACCTGCCTGGCACGGCGCGCGAAAGGCTGGGTCATCAGGTCTTCCCCGTTTAGCCACAGTTCGCCCTGCCCTTTATTCAGCCCGGCCAGTGCACGCAGCAGCGTTGATTTGCCGCAGCCGTTCGGTCCAAGCAGTACCGTAATCTCGCCACGCGGCAAACGCGCGACATTCAAGTTTTCAATCACCCGACGTTTAGGGTAACCGGTGGTGAAACCGCCCAGGCTTAAACCTTGTTCCATCACACATTCCCCCGATGACGCAGAATAATACTCAGGAAGAACGGCACACCAATCAGCGAAGTGACAATGCCGACCGGAATGATCGCGCCAGGGATCAGGTTCTTCGACGCCACGGAAGCCAGCGACAGCACCAGTGCACCGGTAAGTGCGCTGGCAGGCAAATAAAAGCGATGATCTTCACCAAACATAATGCGTGCAATATGGGGTGCGACCAGGCCAATAAAGCCAATGGGGCCAACGAAAGCGACCGCCAGTGCGGAAAGCACGCTGATGCGCAGCAGAGTCGCCAGACGCAAGCGACGCACATCGATACCAAAACTGATCGCCCTGTCTTCCCCCAGCCGCAGCGCGGTGAGCTTCCAGCTACTGAGCATGGAGAAAGGAACCAGCACCGCAAAGGCTGCACTCAGTACACCCAGTTTTTCCCAGGACGCGCGCGCCAGGCTGCCCATGGTCCAGAACACCAGTCCCTGCAGCGTATCTTCACTGGCGATAAACTGCATCATCGAAACCAGTGCATTGAAGGTAAACACCAGGGCGATACCAAACAGCACCACACCTGACGAGGACACCTGGGTCCAGCGTGTAATCCCGTCCAGCATTAATGCGGCGAACAGGGCAAACAGAAACGCGTTAGCTGAAATAAACCACTGCCCGGAAATACCGGGAATACCCACGCCCAGAATAATGGCCAGCGCTGCACCAAACGCGGCCGCAGAGGACACGCCCAGCGTGAAGGGGCTGGCAAGGGGATTATTCAGGATGGTCTGCATTTCCGCCCCGGCCAGACCGAGCGCGAGGCCCACAACAATGGCCATTAATGCATAGGGTAAGCGGATATCCCAGACGATCACGCGCGTACCCGCATCAACGCTCTCGGGAGACAGCAGTGTGTGCCACAGCACGGATAAAGAAAGCCCTGCCGGACCGAGCGTAAAATCGAGAATGAGTGAGGCGAGTATTGCTATCAGCAGCGCGCCCAGCCAGAACAGGCGGCGGCGCACAACCTGATGATAGTTTGTCAGTGTGTGCTGATGGCCCTCTTCAGCACCGATCAACGAGGATTCCGTTGTCATGATTCAACCCAGTAATGGCTCCAAAATTAAAATCGCAGCCACAATAGTGCAGGTGATAATAATTATCAATTCATCGAATGTTAACAGTGATGACGTAAGGTAAAAAGCGCACGGCTTTCACCGTGCGCTTCTGGTCATTTCTCGTCTTGATGGAGAGGGAATTCCATCTCACTGTATTTGATAATGCGACCGCCCCGCACCAGCCTGTAACCCAGCCAGATAAGCAGAAACAGCGGTAGACCAATATAGGTGGTTGCCACACCATACCAGTCAATTCTGTCCTGCAGGAACGCCTGATAATTCTGCCCTAAGGTGATCATCAGACAGAGGATAAAGGCAAAAATGGGACCGACAGGAAAGAAGCCCGAACGGTAAGGCAATGCATTAAGATCCCGCCCTTGCGCCACATAACCACGACGGAAACGATAGTGGCTGATCGCAATCCCCAGCCAGGCGATAAAACCGGTCATGCCGGAGGTATTCAACAGCCAGAGATAGACTTCCTGATTGCCAAATTTCGAGGTCAAAAAACACAGGCCCGCCACCACCGTGGTCGCCCACAGGGCATTTCGCGGTACACCGCCTTTTGACAGTCGGGCAAAAATACGCGGCGCTTTGCCTTCACGAGCCAGGTTATAAAGCATTCGCGTTGAGGCGTACATTCCGGAGTTACCGGCGGACAATACCGCCGTTAAAATCACCGCATTCATTACCGCCGCCGCCGACAGCAGACCGGCATTTTTGAACACCAGCGTAAACGGACTGACGCTGATATCTTTAATATCATTGTGCAGCAGCTGCGGATCGGTATAAGGCAGAATCAGGCTGATGATCAGGATAGCCAGCACATAGAACAGCAGAATACGCCAGAACACCTGACGCACCGCGCGCGGGATATTCTTAGCGGGATCTTCTGATTCACCCGCCGCGATACCGATCAGCTCAGTGCCCTGGAATGAGAAACCGACAATCATCGCCACACCGATCATCGCGGCAAATCCACCCGCAAAGGGCGCGTCCCCCACCTGCCAGTTATGCCAGCCTGCATTTTCGGCACCGCGCATAATGCCGACAATCATCAGCACGCCGACCACGATAAAGATCACCACGGTGACAACCTTGATCAGCGAGAACCAGTATTCCGTTTCGCCAAAGCCCTTCACCGAGATGTAATTAATCAGGAACATCAGGCTCAGGAACAGGGCGCTCCAGATCCAGCCTGGCGTATCCGGGAACCAGTAATTCATGACCAGTTGGGAGGCCACCAGATCAACAGCAATCGTAACCGCCCAGTTGTACCAGTAGTTCCAGCCCAGCGCGAAACCGAAGCCTTCTTCGACATATTTTGCACCATAGGTAGCAAAAGAGCCCGATACCGGCATAAACGCCGCCAGTTCACCCAGGCTGGTCATCAGGAAGTAGACCATCAGGCCAATTAAGGCATAGGAGAGTAACGCGCCGCCGGGACCAGCTTGAGAGATGGTGGCACCCGATGCGACAAAGAGACCTGTACCAATTGAACCGCCGATGGCGATCATGGTGAGGTGACGTGCTTTTAGATCGCGTCGTAACGCAGGTTGTTGTGTTGTATTTGAGTCATTATGCATGTGTAAACATTACGCTGGGTAAAAATAAGGCGCGATTGTAGCAGCAAAGGCCGTGCTGTATAGCGAATGCTATACAGTTATAAGTTACCTTCATGATTCACGGGAAATTATTAGCGGCGATGCCTGTTTCCCTGAATTTCAAGGGGTTGAACCGCTGATTTCACCACCAGATTGGCTCTCTGCGTTTATTCACGGCAGTAGGACAAAAACCGCGTCAGGGCCTTTGAGATGTGTTTTTGCCGATGATGAATGCGATAAAGCGTACGCGTCAGATTGGGCAACGGCGTATTCAGTTCGATAAGCGTTCCGGCGCTCAGTTGATCGGCGATGACGCGGCGGGACAAACAGCTAATGCCCATACCGTGCCGGACGGCATGTTTGATCGCTTCAGAATTCCCCAGTTCCATACCGAGCTGGAACGTCGGTAAATGGGACAATAAGAGATAATCAACGATTTCACGGGTGCCTGAACCACGTTCGCGGAGAATCCAGGTGGCATCGGCCAGGGTTGTCAGTGTGACCGGCTGCTGCAAAATTGGAGCATCGGGCGCGGCAAATACCACCAGCTCATCTTCAAGCCAGGGCTCACTCACCAGTTCCGTCATATGACACGGGCCTTCTATTAACCCCACGTCTACTCGAAAATCAGAGACGGCCGTGATCACGTCCTGACTGTTTCCGACACTCAGCTCTAAAGGCAAGGTCGGGAAATCACGGCGGTAGCCGGCAATCATCCCGGGCAGCAGGTAATTCCCTATCGTACTGCTGGCATAAATACGAATCGCACCGTTATCTTCTTTAAATAACTGTTCGATTTCTGTGGCCTGTTCAAGCAGCCCCACGGCGCGGGGATAGAGTAACCGGCCATGCTCGTTCAGTACCAGCCGCTTGCCGACGCGATCGAAAAGCTGAACGCCAAGCTGGTTTTCCAGATCGGCGAGGGCCGCGCTGACGGCTGACTGAGACAAAGCCAGCACCTGGGAAGCCTGGGTGGTGGAACCGCTTTTCAGCACTTCGGTGAAGACTTCAATTTGCCGCAGTGTAATGTGCATGGGAACTCCTGAATGACTTAACGCTGTACAAGGTAAATGATCAAGGCTATCCACAGCAGGAACACCACCGCCAGCACGCTGAACACTTTTTTACCGCGTACGCGTTGTTGCCGGGCACGCTCCGCGCTGCTGTCACGCACCGCCTTCGGCAGCATTTTCAGCAACACCATGACACCCGTGGGAATGATCACCGCATCATCCAGTAGTCCCACCACCGGGATTACATCAGGAATCAAATCAATGGGGCTGATACCGTATGCCATAAGTCCTACCGCCAGGCCTTTACACCACAGCGGCGTTCGCGGATCGCGACAGGCATAGACGAGCGTTAAAACATCTCTTTTGATAAGCGTAATGAAACGCCCCAGTCGTGCGAACAGCATAAACCCTGCCTTATCACTTATAGCGGTAGATTATAAATATATAATCAATTTCACTTTTAACAAACCTGGCGTGATGATGCGTACTCAACCAGGAGCGTAATCATGGCCGACATCAGCATTTCTAAATCTCATCCCGTGCAGCAATGGCTGCCGGGCCTGTTGTTATGCGGTACGATTGCCGCCGTCACCGCCCTGCTGGCTCAGGTGCCGGCCGTCTCGCATCTGGGGCTGGGTTCATTAACCCTGGCCATTATGCTCGGCATCATTATCGGTAACACGGTGTATTCACCCGTGGCCGGTCAATGTGATGCAGGGGTGCTGCTGGCAAAACAAAAATTGCTCAGGTTGGGCGTCATTCTGTTCGGATTTCGCATCACCTTACAGCAAATTACGGATGTCGGCCTGAGCGGCGTACTCATTGATGTTTTGACGCTGAGCAGCACATTTTTTATGACCTGTCTGCTGGGAAGACGTCTGCTGAAGCTGGATCGTGAAACCGTATGGTTAATCGGTGCAGGCAGCAGTATTTGTGGCGCAGCGGCCGTGCTGGCCACGGAGCCGGTCTTAAAAGCGGCCCCGTCAAAGGTGGCGGTCGCCGTGGCAACCGTGGTGCTGTTTGGCACCCTGGCAATCTTTATTTATCCCCTACTGTGGCCACTGGTTCATCATCTTTTCCCCACGGTGAGTCTTACCCAGTTTGGTGTGTTTACCGGTTCAACGATCCACGAAGTGGCTCAGGTGGTCGCTGCCGGGCACAGTATTGCGCCAGAAACCGAAAGCAGTGCGGTCATTGCGAAAATGCTACGGGTGATGATGCTGGCCCCCTTTTTACTGTTGCTGAGCGGTGTGCTTCGACGTGAACAGGCAACACAGCACAGGGCGCAGCCCATCACCTTTCCGTGGTTTGCGTTGCTATTCGTCGCTGTCGCCCTGTTTAATTCTCTGCACTGGTTGCCTGCCGTCTGGGTTAACGCACTCAATACCGTCGGTGGAATACTGTTGACCATGGCGATGGCGGCTCTGGGTTTAACCACTCGCTTTACTGCCCTGCGCGCAGCCGGATTTAAGCCTGTGCTGTTGGGGGCGCTGGTATTCAGCTGGCTGATTGTTGGCGGCGGCAGTATTAATCTGCTGGTTCAACATTTTATGGCGTGAGCGCGCGAACATGGAAGTCTCTGACCGGCTCGACGCCGAGCCGGTTATCCCGGTGCTTCGGCGCGGGCTTGACACAATGGCGACGGTTTTGCGAGACGTGCCGAACATTACCCTGCCGCTGTTAGGTGAACGTTGCTGGCTGCTTTATTTTACGCCGATGGATGTTTACGAGCCGGGACTCATGAAGATAAAAAATACCACGCCTACGCCTCACGATGCTCTGTTTCGGCAGTTTCTGACACAGCCAGACATTGCCCGGGATTTTATGGCGATCCATCTGCCGCCATCGTTACGCGTGCTCTGCGATCTTTCTACTCTGCAACTGGAATCAGGTTCGTCTGTCGAAGATGACCTGCGGCAGTACTTCAGCGATGTGCTGTACAGCCTCAAAACCTCATCCGGCAAAGGCTATATCCATGTGCTTATCGAGCATCAGTCAGGTCCGGATAAACACATGGCCTTTAGATTGATGCGCTATGCGGTTGCCGCCATGCACCGTCACCTGCAGGCCGGGCATAAAACACTGCCGTTGGTTATCCCAATGTTGTTCTACACCGGTAAACGCAGCCCCTATCCGTATTCCCTCTGCTGGCTGGACGAATTTGCCAACCCAGACATCGCACAGGCGCTGTATACAACGGCTTTCCCGTTGGTTGACGTAACAATTATCCCGGACGACGAGATTGCGCGCCATCGCAGCATGGCCGCTTTAACATTACTGCAGAAGCATATCCACCAGCGTAACCTGACGGCGCTGATGGACAGGCTGGTCACCCTTCTCCTGAACGAATATCTCTCTTCATCGCAGGTAATATCGCTGGTAAACTACATGATACAGGCAGGCGAAGCGTCGGATGCGCACGCCTTTGTTCATAAGCTGGCACAGCGGGTGCCGCAACACGGAGAGGCTCTGATGACCATTGCAGAACAGCTGGAACAAAAAGGCATCGAAAAAGGCATTGTAAAAGGCAGGAAGGAAGAAGCGCTGAAGATTGCCCAGACCATGTTAAATAACGGTCTTGACCGCCCTACCGTGATCAAAATGACCGGCCTGACCGAAGAGGAGTTCGCGAAACTCCGCCATTAATCCTCTGCCTTCTTCTGACTTCTGACACACATGCGCGATGGGGCAACGGCTGATTTCCCCTTGCCCAATCCCCTCTCTGAGCGCGTTCTCGCGTTAATGGCTGTCAGGAACGCGCGCTTCCCAGCCCGGCTGTTCTCCCGGTCTAAACCGCTCCTGACCTGGCTAAAAATTTCCTGCGCACCGCGCTTTGCCATCGCGCCATCGTGTATCATGCCGTTAAATCTGAGTTAAATCCTTCAGGAGAACGGCATGAAGTATATTGGCGCGCACGTCAGCGCATCGGGTGGCGTGGATCAGGCGGTGATCCGCGCCCATGAACTGGAAGCCACGGCTTTTGCGCTGTTCACTAAAAATCAGCGTCAGTGGAAAGCGGCCCCGCTGTCAGATGACACGATTGCGGCCTTCCGCGCTGCCTGCGAGAAATACCAGTTTGCGCCGGGCCAGATTCTGCCGCATGACAGCTATTTGATCAATCTGGGTCATCCCGTCATGGAAGCATTACAAAAATCCCGCGATGCGTTTCTTGATGAGATGCAACGCGCCGAACAGCTGGGTCTGACGCTGTTGAATTTTCATCCGGGCAGCCATCTACAGCAGATCGATGAGCTGAGCTGTTTAAAACGCATCGCTGAGTCAATCAATATCGCCCTGGATCAAACCCACAGCGTCACCGCCGTTATCGAAAATACCGCCGGTCAGGGCAGCAATCTGGGCTTCCGCTTTGAGCACCTGGCAACCATTATTGAACATGTTGAAGACAAATCCCGCGTAGGGGTTTGCATTGATACCTGCCATGCTTTTGCGGGTGGTTACGATCTGTGCAGCGAAGCCGCCTGTACCGAAACCTTTGCTGAATTCGATCGCATTGTGGGTTTTAACTATCTTCGCGGGATGCACCTGAACGATGCCAAGAGCACGCTGGGCAGCCGGGTTGACCGTCATCACAGCCTGGGTGAGGGGAACATCGGTAAAACCGTGTTCAGCTGGATCATGAAAGATGCGCGTTTTGATGGCATCCCGCTGATTCTGGAAACCATTAATCCGGATATCTGGAAAAATGAAATCGCCTGGCTCAAGTCAGAGCAACGTTAAAAAAAAGGAGCCTTGCGGCTCCTTTGTAGTTTTTAACTATCAGGCTTTCGCCAGCTCTTCTTCAGGACGCTTCAGTACCGCATAGCCTAATCCGGCAATCGCTGTACCAATCAAAATCGCCATCAGATAACCGAGCACTGGGGTAATCGCACCAGGGATGAGCAGCACGAACAAGCCGCCGTGCGGTGCCATCAGTTTGGCACCAATCGCCATCGAGACTGCACCCGTCACCGCACCACCGACGATACAGCATGGCAGGACGCGCATCGGATCACGAGCCGCAAAAGGAATCGCACCTTCTGAAATAAAGCACAGACCCAGAACCAGCGCGGCTTTACCGCCTTCCTGCTGACCTTTATTAAATTTACGACGCGCAACCAGCGTAGCCAGACCCATGGCCAGCGGTGGCACCATACCGGCCGCCATAATCGCTGCCATCGGTGCGTAGGTTTGTGAACTCAGCAGCCCAACGCCAAACGCATAAGCCACTTTGTTAACCGGACCGCCCATGTCGGTACACATCATGCCACCCAGGATAGCACCTAACAGGATCGCATTGGCGGTCCCCATATTAGCCAGCCAGTGGGTCAAAGCGCTCATGATGCCCGCGACCGGTTTACCTACCACATAGATCATCAGCAAACCGGTGATCAGGCTGGCAAACAGCGGAATAATCAGGATGGGCTTCAACGCCTCCATACTTTGTGGCAGCTTCACTTTGCCGCTAATCAGCCTGGCAGCGTAACCTGCGATAAAGCCTGCGATAATACCGCCAAGGAAGCCCGCGTTAATACTGGTGGCGATCATACCGCCAATCAGGCCAGGCGTCAGACCCGGACGATCCGCGATAGAGAAAGCAATAAAGCCCGCCAGAACCGGAACCATCAGTGCAAACGCACTGCCGCCACCGATTTGCATCAGCGCCGCCGCCAGAGTACCCGGCTCTTTAAAGGCCGTGATACCAAAAGCAAACGACAGTGCGATACTTAAGCCGCCCGCCACAACCATTGGCAGCATGTAAGACACGCCGGTCAACAGGTGACGGTAAGCGCCCGCACCGCCCTCTTTCTTCTCTTCCTGCTGACTGTTTTGCGAGCCAGAAGGTTGGTAAGGCTTCGCTTCTGCAACCGCTTTATCCAGCTCCTGTGCAGTCTTTTTCAGCGCCAGACCGGTTGAGGTGCGATACATCGGTTTACCCGCAAATTTTGCCAGATCCACTTCGATATCCGCTGCCACAATCACCAGATCGGCTGCGGCAACTTCTTCAGGCGTAATCGCGTTACCCGCGCCAACAGAGCCGCGGGTTTCCACTTTTACCCACCAGCCACGTTTGGTGGCTTCGGTCTGAATAGCCTCGGCCGCCATAAAGGTATGCGCGACGCCCGTTGGGCAAGCGGTCACGGCAACGACGCGTTTTGGTCCATTCGCTGGCGTAGCGGTAGAGGCAACAACCGCGGCAGGTGCTGCCGCGCTGGCTTGCCAGGGTTTGGCTTCAGCCTTAGCACGATTCAGGAACTGTTCAGGTTCGCTGACCGCCTGTTGTACATCACCCAGCCAAACGGACTTTCCGTTCAGCGCGGCATCATCCGGCACAGTTTTACCGGTGACGATCACCAGCTCGGCCTCTGCCGGGTTTTCGGTTAGTGTTAAACCAGCCTGCGCAGCCGCAGCAGCCAGGCGTTGTTTTGCCATGTAGGCAGAAGCCAGTCCTGTTGAAGGATCTTTTATCAGCAGCGTTTTCACTATCGCTCTCCTGCTGTCAGTTAACGGGTTGTAAGTCGACGCGCGCCATCATTGCGGCCAACTGGGTACGATCAGTAACGCCGACGTTGCTCTGGCTGACAGCCATCGCGGCTACCGCAGTAGCCAGACGTAACGTATGTTCACTGGATTCACGCATTAACAGGCCATAAATCAGGCCACCTACCATGGAGTCACCTGCGCCAACGGTGCTGACAACCTCGCACACCGGCGGTTTAGCAATCCATTCACCTGAGGCATTGACCCAAAGTGCGCCTTCTGCGCCCAGAGAAATCACCACATGTGCAATGCCCTGCTCACGCAACTCATGCGCTGCGTCAATCACGTCCTGGAGCGCAGGGAGTTTGCGCCCTGCCCAGATTTCCAGCTCGCGACGATTAGGTTTAACCAGCCAGGGCGCAGCCTTCAGGCCTGCCACCAGCGCTTCGCGACTGCTGTCAAAGATGATGCAAGGACAATGCGTACGCAGTTCAGTCATCCAGCGAGTAAAGGCATCGGGATCGACGCCTTCAGGCAGACTGCCGCTCACGCAGACCATGTCAAACTGACCCAGCCAGGTTAATGAATCGCTGGTGAAGCGATCCCAGTCCTGCGCCGTGACCTGGAAGCCAGAAAAGTTAAGATCGGTCACATCACCGGTTTGCTCGGTAAGCTTGACGTTGATGCGCGTACGACCATTGACGACCTGAAAACGGTTGGCGATACCCAACTCACTGAAGAGTTGCTGAAAGCCATCCTGATTGTCTTTGCCGAGAAAACCGCCAACGGTCACGTCGATGCCCAGATCTTTCAGGACTTTGGCAACGTTGATGCCTTTACCGGCAGCATGCAAACCGGTGGTTTTCACCAGATTGACTTCGCCACGTTCAATTTCGGGCGTAAAACCAACTAAATCATACGCAGGATTCAACGTGATGGTTGCAACACGTCTGGTCATGCCGCCCCCTCACCTAAACCACTGTTAATGGCTTCTTCAATGGCATTAAGCGCCTGCTGTGCATCTTCACCACTGGCAGTGAAACGCAGGCGGTGGCCTTTTTTCACGCCCAGCGCGACGACCTTCATCAGGCTGCGTCCATTTGCTGGTTTACCGCTGCCATCAAGGTTGGTAATCGTGATGTCGCTATTAAACTGTTTGATCACGCTCACCAGCGCCGTACCCGGGCGCGCATGCAGGCCATGCTCATTGCGGATAGTAAACTCAGCCGTTAGTTGATCTGCCTGCTCGTCAACTTCGCTGGTCAGCAGGGCATAAACGCCTGCTGCATCCGCTTTCAGCAAACGGTCGGCTTTGTTGTTCTGTAACAGTGCGCTCAGATAGCCCAGGACCTCTAATGGTCGTTCATCAACAGCGGCCACGCTTACTAACATTGCCACGGATTCACCCTGGTGCTCGAAGGCATTCGCCGCGCGGCTGACAGCCACTCCGCTTTGCAGATTGCCCTTGCCGCTGTCACTTAACCAAATACCCTGACCCAGGCTTAAGGGATTGCCTGACACCACGTCGGCAACATAGCTGGCATCGACCACGCCAGCGGCCTGTAAGCGTCCGGCATTGAGTGCCTGCAATGTCATCAGGTCGCGTGCGTTAACGTCCAGCGTAATTAACGACGTATCGAAGCTGAATTCTGCTGATTGCTTCTCACCCATCAGCAGCGCACGAAGATCCTCGGCGGAGGCGGTTTTGAGCTGTTCAGCAATGCTGTCGTCGCTGAGTACATGGGTCAGCTGACGCAGCAACGCCAGGTGTTCATCCGATTTCGCGGCAATGCCAATCGCGACATAGGCAGTTTGATCGTCACCCCAGGCAATTCCCTGTGGAAACTGGAAGACCTGAACGCCGGTTTTCAGCACCAGATCGCGCGTGTCGGTGGTGCCATGAGGAATGGCGATACCATTACCCAAAAAGGTTGAGGTTTGCTGCTCACGCGCCAGCATGCCATTGACGTAACCTTCCGCCACGTTACCTGCAGCGGTAAGTGCCGCCGCAACCTGACGAATCGCATCTTCTTTGTTTTGGGCGCTGGCTCCGGTATGGATGGCCTGCAATTCGAGCTGGAACATAATTCTCCTCGCTTGCTGATTGAATCGTTTCAGCTCATTGGTGTTGGAACTTGCTGTTTGAACCCGTGAAGGTTGTTACAGCAACGCTGAAACGTTTCAGGGATTGTTATTCAGCTTGGCTTTACAGGCAAGAAAATGCGTAAACGACATAACAGATCTTTGACGTTACGCACAATTCAGAGAGGTTGGGAAATTATCTTAAAAATAGTGCTGAAGTCTGGACGACACAAGGTCAGTCTTTTCAGGAGGATTTCAGCAGCGTCAGCTGACGCCGCAAACACAGTCACCTTAAGATCAGGAAGGCACCTTGCCCGACAGTGAGAGGCCATCCGCACGTGCACAACAGCATGGACCGCACGTTAATCCCCAGGATGAGGCTAAAGGTTAGAACAGCATGGCTAAACCGGCGGCAAAAAGCATCGACAAGCCGGTGGCCAGTAAACCTGGCAAAATAAACGGGTGATCGATTACTCGTCGGCCCAGACGAGTGGAGCCGGTATCATCCAGCGCAACGGCGGCCAGCAACGTGGGATAGTTAGGCAAGATAAACAGGGACGCGGTTGCCGGAAAACAGATGACAAGTGTGGCGGGCGCAATGCCCATACTCAAGGCCATCGGAAACAGAATTTTGGTCGATGCCGCCTGAGAATAGAGAAAACATGATGCCAGTACGATAATCAGTGCCAGTAACACTGTGGAATCCAGAAAATAGCGCGCGGCCATATCCTCTAACCACAGGCGATTGCTCTCCATAAACGTGGAACCCAGCCAGGCCACGCCAAGTATACAGATACACGACGTCATACCGGTTTTAAACACCGACGACCCCGGAATCGTATGCACATTCACCCGACAGAACATGACGATAGCCATTGCCACCGCTAACATCACGGCAATGCGCGCCTGTCCGCTATTGAGCACAGGGCGAGTAATGATTTCCAGTTTAGGGCTGCTGATAATGGCATAAATTAACACCGTCACCAGGCCAATAATAAAAATCAGAACCGAACGTCTGCCGTGAATAGCGGAATGCGTAAGCTGCACGGTTTTCACCGCATTATCCTGATGTTCAAGTTGGTCAGTGTGACGTAAGCGATCCCACCACAGGTAAAACAATGCGGAACATAAGAGCGCCATGAAGGTGGCAGGAATGGTCACGGCAATCAGTTCTATATAGCCCCAGCCGTGCGGCCCCTGTTCCAGAATACCAGCGAAAAAAATTACGGCTGCCGAAATGGGTGATGCCACAATGCCCAGTAACGATGCGGCGACGGAAAGCGCTAATGCGCGGGTTGGACGAAGATGATTATCTTTAGCCACTGCCACAATCACGGGCATACAGGCAAAAGATACCTGCCCAGTACTGGCCATCATGGTTAATAACCAGGTTGAGAGCGGCGCCGTAATCACCAACAGCCGTGGATAACGGCGTAAGGCACGCTCGGTCAGTTGCACCAGATAATCAATGCCTCCTGCCTGCTGCATGGCCGAGATGGCGACAATCACCACCATGATAAATATCATTACCAGCATCGGCAGGTCGCCAGGTGTGGCACCCAACGCGCACAACATTAATACTCCCGCTCCGCCTGCAAACCCCACACCGATACCGCCAATACGCATGCCTAAAAACAGGAAAAAAAGCACGGTCATAAACTGTAGTATTAGCATGATTCCATTCCTTCTGACTGCGTTTTACACAGCTACCGCCCACACTCAATACCGGTACAGGCTTCATTTCCCCGCGCAAGGCTGTATCAGGCTATTTGTCGATATGTCCTACAGAGAAATGGAACACGGCTTAATAACCGTTTTCTGCGCATCGGGTGCACTGAGGGGCGTAAATTCTTTTTGCGTTGATTTATTATTTCTCTGGATGCCTGCCGGTAAGCAGACCGGGACATCTCAGAGAAATACGTTGAATCGCGCTACGTCGTTACGACAGGCAGTTCCCACATTGATGCGTCCTGCCTGCCAGACTCGCCCGTTTTATTTCACCCGGCCCAGCTCAGCAGCACGCATTGCCGCGTGAATCTCTTCTGCCGCACCTTCACCCAGCGGTAACAGCGGTGAACGGACAGTGGCATGTTCCAGAATGCCACGCGCAACCAGCGCATGTTTAAGTGCGACAGTGCCTTCCATATGTGAACCACGATGGTACACGGCTTTAGTAACAGGCATCAGTCGGTCATGTAATGCACGGGCTTTCTTATAATCCTGCGCTTTACCGGCATTGATCATTTCAATCAGTGGCTCAGGTGCAATATTGCCGTAGCCCACCAAAAAGCCATCAACATCAAAAATGGTATGCAGCAGATATTCATCATGGCAGGTCAGAATCTGAAGATCGGGACGTTCACGGCGGATGACAGGGATTTCAGTATCCCAACGACGCATGTTGCGTACACCATTTTTCATCGCAAACACGCCCGGCTGAGCGGAAATATCCAGCAGTGTTTTCAGGTTATAGGTGGCTTTAGTGACGTCGGGATACTGGAATAAAATAAGCGGCAAACCACTCTCTTCATAAACGACGCGATAGCGATCCTGTGGCGCGCCGTCCTGATAACCAAAACGCAACCAGCCGTGTGAAGGATAAAGTAAACCGGCAGCCGCCCCCGCCTCAACAGCGCGTTTTGCCTCACGTGCCGCCACTTCAGTTCCTTCCCCAGTAATACCGGCAATGACGGGGATCTTGCCTTCAACGGATTTTACAAATGCCCGAATGACGTCGGCCTGCTCATCCTGGGTCAGAAACGTGCCCTCACCTGCGTGCCCCAGGACCACCAGCCCTTTTACGCCGTCAATACTTCCCAGCCAGCTGCCCAGACGTTGAATAGCGTCAAAATCGACTTTTCCTTCGCGAGTGAATGGGGTAACGGGTGCTGGGGTTAAGCCTCTGAGGTCGATATTAATCATAATTAACTCCTTGATGTAATAGACGTTTACTCATAAGTGCAGTCAGGATGAAAAATAAATGCAAACGTTACTGCAATCGTTTTCACATAAGTTAAATTCGCAATGTAATCTCATCGCGTCAACCGGCAACTGTTAATAAGTGCGGCAGCCATCACAAAACATCCAGGGAGAAAATCATTGTCTGCGATCCAGATCGCAGAGAGTTCATGACCGCATTACACTCGCAATGCAGTCATTGGTCAGACGGTTACTGATGAGGGGAAGCGGTGGATTTTCGCGGGATTAACGTGGGAATAATGGTCGATAAATGCGGTTCATTCCTGCCATTGATGAGCATATCCACGGCATTACCTGCAATATGTTCCAGTGGCGTACGCACTGAGGTTAAGGCGACAGGCAACCGGCTGACGAGGGGAATATCGTTGTATCCTACCAGTGACAACTCTTTGCCAATGGTGATCCCTGCATGATGCGCCGCCGCCATCACGCCAATCGCAATCTCGTCATTGACGGCAAAAATCGCTGTAGGCCGCGAGGAATGGTTTAACATCGACGACCCCACCTCTTCGCCCGACTGGATATTAAAGTCAGAGGAACGACACCACTCTGGTCGAACAGACAAACCGGCTTCCTTCATTGCCCGTTCAAAACCTTTCCGACGATTCAATGCATTAGAGGCAAAATCCGGCCCACCAATCATACCGATTTTTTTATGGCCTAAATCGATCAGATGGCGCGCGGCAAGGTAGCCGCCCATTTCGTCATCACCCACGGAAGAGGGACTCACGCCGTCGGTGCGCAATACCAGTACGTGCGGTATTTCGCGTTCCCGCAGCGTCTGCGGAAGCGGATCGCCCAGACGGCAGGTTGAAAGAATCAGTCCGTCGACGCGTCTGTCCAGTAAAGATTCAGCGGACGCTTTTTCCTGTTGCGGATCGTCACCACAGGTCGCCACGATGGCAAAGTAGCCGCGTCGTGAGGCAGCAGTGGCGATAGCCTCAAACAACATCGCCGTCACCGCATCCGTCATACGGGGAACCAGTACACCAAGCGTACCGGTATCGCCCCTTCGCAGGCTGGAGGCAACATAATCGCGCCGATAGCCAAGTTCACGAGCAACCTGGCGAACTTTTTCAGCTGACGCGCTTTTTGACTGTGGAAGCCTTTCATCCAGAATTCGCGATACGGTTGAAATGCTTACGCCTGCGGCATTGGCAACATCACGCATCGTTATCAGCCTTTTATCCGACTGTTCCTTTTCCTGGCTTTCCTGATCCATATATCACTCCGGGGATTAATGTGGGTGGCAAAGATCCATCTGCAGACGGCAACAATATACAACAGACGCGATAACAACGGGATACGCGGTTAACACGCACTGTTGGGTGCCGCACTTATCCTTCTCTTAATGCTCACAAGGTGCCATTTTCAGCCATTACGCTCTTATAGTTCTCCCCCGTCTTAGCCTCTCCGCAAACTCAATGAGAAAGAGTATGACCTGATTCACGCTTTTTTGATTGCCTGAGAGCGGAATGTGAACTCGTTAACAATTAACTACGCCGCTTGATTGACGCAGCAGAATATTAAACCAACGATAACCCATGTGAAAACGATTGCATTAACGTTTTCACATTATCAGTTTGCATATTTTTTTATGCAATAACCATCAGTGAGTGGGCGGTAAACGCATGGCTCCGGCACGGTCGTTGTCTTGCACGTTTGCCCCCTATCCATCACTAAACAGGGTGTCACTATGTCAACTCAGGTTATCGCTTCCCACGCCAGTCCCGCCGATTCATCTGTATTACTGGCGCGGCTTGAGCGATTGCCCATCACACGCCGGTTAATGGCTATTCGTGTTGTGGTGGGGCTGTCCACTTTTTTTGATGCCTATACCATTATTGCTATCGCGTTTGCCCTGCCACAGCTGACGCAGGAATGGGGACTCACGCCGACATTTGTCGGTCTGATCATTGCAGCAAGCTATATCGGGCAACTGGTAGGTGCACTCTTTTTTGGTACGCTGGCAGAGAAAATTGGCAGGATTGGTGTTTTGCGTATCACCATCATTATGTTTGTCATCATGGATGCCGCCTGCCTGTTCGCCTGGAACGGCTGGTCGATTCTGGTTATCCGTTTTTTGCAGGGGCTGGGAATTGGTGCAGAGGTCCCGGTCGCCAGTGCCTATATCAACGAGTTTGTCGGTGCAAAGAAACGCGGTCGTTTTTTTCTGCTGTATGAAGTTATCTTTCCGGTTGGCATGATGTGTGCTGGCCTTATCGGGTTCTTTCTGGTGCCGGTTTATGGCTGGAAAATCATGTTTCTCATTGGCCTGATCCCCTCAGCCCTGGCGGCACCTTTGCGCTGGTTAATGCCGGAATCTCCGCGCTGGTTAGTCTCTAAAGGCCGCCATCAACAGGCTGAAAAAGTGGTCCAGTCCTTCGAGGCAGAAGCTGTACGTCGTGGTATGCCATTACCCGAGCCCGTCATTAAACCTGTAACGGTGATACCCGCGTCATCCAGCGGGGTGAAAGCCCTGTTCTCAGGTATCTACAAATCCCGGACGTTTATGCTGTGGGGTTTGTGGTTGACGGTTTATACCATCAATAACGGTATGGTTACCTGGTTTCCAACCATGTATAAAACCCTGTTCCACCTGCCGTTAGAAACCAGCCTGGCCTATGGGTGGATCACCTCGGCCTGCGGCGTCATTGCCTCTGTAATTTGTGCCTTTAAAATCGATCACGTGGGGCGTAAGCGCTGGTACAGCTGGGCATTTATGCTGGCCATTATTCCGCTCATCGTGCTGTGTGTATTAGGGGCTAATGCGCCCTGGCAGATACTGGTCTTTGGCAGCATCGCCTATGCCATTTTGCAAACTATCGCCTTCTCACTTTATCTCTATTCTGCCGAACTCTATCCGACCCGGCTTCGGGCGACAGGTACTGCCTTTTCCAGCGCCTGGCTACGCGCCGGGTCGTCCGTTGGGCCATTAATGGTGGGGTTTATTGTGTCTGGCTTTGGGATCAGATTTGTTTTTATCACGTTTGCCGTCATTGCCCTGATCGGTGGCGTGATCACCCTGCTGTTCGCGATTGAAACCAAAGAAAAGTCGCTTGAAGAGTTATCCCCTTAATCAGGCAACATCACGCCGATAAGGAAGTCAGTTACATCGCCATCATCCGGCCTGGCCTTTCTCTGACGCATCCGGGTTTGGCCATCCGCCACCGAGAGCGTGATCAGCGCATCGTTAACAGCCTGATTTTGGGACGGACAGAAGGAAAAACCAAACGCGCGGTGATAGCTCGACAACAGGGAGGACGAAAAAGGTTATGGCGCGGTGATCTGCTCAAGGTGAATCAGATATTCCATGGCGTAATGACGATGGCTGCTGCATATTTCAGGGATATTAGAGGGCTTATCTTAAATACAATGCTGAAGTCTGAATGACACAACGTCATGTGAGGAGGAGAGATTTCATTAGCGTCAGCAAGTCTGGCGTCGAGTCTTGCGGCTTACAGTCCGGGCGTACGCTGAAGTCGTCTGGATGCAATGAAGTTAACGCACTTTTTCTATATATATTAATTCTAAATGGTGGAGCGTAAAACGAGGACGACTTAAGAACACCAGACAACCGCCATAACAAAAATTGAATATAATGCGTGAGAACATAGCCCAAATGTGATGATCCTAAGAATGATCGTCTATAGAAGGAGTATCAATAGAATTATCTATAAAATGATATTGTACCGTTGCATCGTGATATCCCCATAAAGCACCAGCGATAATCGTTAAGAAAAGTGCCCCCAGCAGCACTGATTTTTTTGAGCGTTTCCTAACCCCACAATCAAAATAGAGCAGACTAAATGTCGTTACCGTAAACTGGTATGCGAGGGTTGAGAAATATCTCGTAAAACTCAGGCCATGTTGATATGGCGGCACCCAATCCGCTCCGACAAAACTAAAATCGGAGGGCGTCAGGTAATCGTAGCTATACCAGGTCACAATCGTAATCAACGGCGTCGCAAGAGCGATGAATAAATATGAACAGCGACCAAATGCTGGATAAAGTCTTCGCAGCATAATTACCTGAATAGCCTGCGAGAGTGAAAATACAATAAAGACGCCAATTATCGCGACAAAACCTATTATCAATGGAAACGATTCCATCATTGAAACAGCATTACTTTTGCTTCTGTGCGGATTCCCATGGACAAAATCAGTGAATACCAATGAGACGATAATCGATACTCCCACTGTCAGGGCCGCAAAAATCGCCACCCAAAGCATGGCCTTGATGAAAAAACGTCCATACGTGTTAGTGTCTTCGTTCATTCTTTCCCTGCGCCACCTGAAAACAGAACGCCGCTGCTTGAGGGCGCTATTGAATCAAACTTGAAGATTGACCAGATTTAACGACTCAGTATCAAACGAAGGTGCATCCCGTTTAACAGGAAATCTCTGTATGTTCTGACCGGATTGGCTTTTTATAAAATGACTGACACAGGTATACAGAAAAGGTATTGCTTTATACATTAACGGTAACTCAACACATCTTTAAATCAGCGCTATCGCTTGTGCGTCACAGCGAAGCGTTAAGCTCACTGCTCATCGTTTTGCACAACTGAAATTCCCGGCGTTGTCGCCCTTTCCAACTCCCCAAGCCAGAATATTGCCTGATCGCGATTATCACCACACATCGCTACGCAGGGTTGAAGCGAGCCACAAACACGCGGTCGGTCAGGATGACCGAATATCCTGCATCGCATATTGTCGTCCAACTGTATGCAACGCTCTCCAGCCAGCTTTCCTAAAGGCATTCCGGGGATGGGCGAAGAAATACTGGGAGCGATACAACACGCGCCGCAGCCTGCACGACATTCCATCTTTTATTCTCTGGATAATGTTAGATGCGGACAATAACAGAACACGTAAAGCCCCGAAATAGCCTTTACAGAAAAGATGTTCACCCTCAGATACTGCATCGCCGTGACGCCGTAGGACATTTGTGGAGACGAAACGCAGCGCCGCGTAATCTCCTGTTCTGTTACTGGCCCTGAACATCTGAACGCCAATAAATTTTTCGCGCTATCTTGCCTGTTAAGAGGCGCGCGAGTAACGTTGCGCGCACTATTACTTTGCAAGTGAGAACAGCAATGCCAAAAGCGAATGAAATTAAAAAAGGAATGGCCGTTACCCACAATGGAAAACTGCTGCTGGTCAAGGATATTGACGTCCAAAGCCCTAGCGCGCGCGGCGCGGCAACGCTTTATAAAATGCGCTTTACCGATGTCCGTACCGGGATGAAGGTCGAAGAACGCTTTAAAGGCGACGAGATTATCGAGGCTATCTCTCTGAGCCGTCGCAGCGTCACCTTCTCCTATATTGACGGTGATGAATACGTCTTTATGGACGATGAGGATTACACGCCTTACGCCTTCAAAAAAGAGCAAATAGAAGAAGAGCTGCTGTTCATTCCGGAAGGTGGCATTCCCGGCATTCAGGTTCTCACCATGGACGGACAGGTTCTGGCGCTGGAATTACCACAAACCGTGGACATGGACATTGTGGATACCTCGCCCGGTATTAAAGGCGCGTCAGCCAGTGCCCGCACCAAACCTGCCGGGATGAGTACCGGTTTAGTTGTTCAGGTACCGGAGTACCTCAGCAACGGTGATCGCATCCGAATCCATGTGGCAGAACGTCGCTATATGGGGCGCGCAGACTAATTGCCTGCGCTACAGGCTGGCGGCTGAATAATGTTATAATATAACAACATTACCTTTTTTATTCTGCAGGAGCCGCTGGCATGACGCGCGTTAACCTTCTTACCGGATTTCTGGGCAGTGGTAAAACCACCACGCTGCTTCATCTGTTAGCGCATAAGCCCGAAGAGGAAAACTGGGCTGTGCTGGTGAATGAATTCGGTGAAGTTGGTATTGATGGTGCGTTACTCGCCAACAGCGGTGCCATCCTGAAAGAGATACCCGGCGGTTGCATGTGCTGCGTCAACGGACTGCCCATGCAGGTCGGGTTAAACCGGTTGTTAAAGCAGAATAAACCCGATCGCCTGCTGATTGAGCCCACTGGACTGGGCCATCCGCGCCAGTTATTACAGATGCTGACCTCGCCGGTTTATCAGCCCTGGCTCGAACTGCAGGCAACGCTTACCCTGCTGGATGCACGGCAGCTTAATGATGAACGCGTGGCGAAAAATGAAAACTTTCGCGATCAACTGGCCGCCGCCGACATTATTGTCGGCAATAAACGCGATCGCTGGAGCGAAGCCGATCGGCAGCGCCTGGAGCAGTGGCTTGCCGCACACCAGGACGATCGTCAGTTTGTTACTGCCGAGTTTGGTCAGATTCCCCTCGCTTTGCTCGACAGGCCGCAAGGGAAAGCGCGCGCCATTCCGCATCCGGCCCACCATCATCATCACTCAGCCCCGGCCAGTGGTATTGCCGCAATGCGACTCGACGGGCACGCAACCTGGCGTCGGGCGGTCAATCAGGGTCAGGGTTATGTTGCCTGTGGCTGGATTTTTGATGATGAAACGGTGTTTGATACTCTGCCGTTGCTGGAGTGGGCGCGGCTTGCCCCTGTCGATCGGGTTAAAGGCGTGCTGCGCATTGCGGAGGGTGCCGTCAGCATTAACCGTCAGGGAGAAGACGTTCATATTGAAATACTGGGTTCAACCCCGCCAGACAGCCGCGTTGAGATGATTCATTCCTCATCTGCCGACTGGAATAGTCTACAATCCGCTTTGTTGAAGATTCGTTTAAGCTGACATGGTTAAGGTCGGCGGTTATTTTTTATTAGGGCAGAATTATGCACGCAACACGCCTTGTCACCATCCTGCTGCTGAATGCACTGGGAATGATGCTGTTTTTTTCCTGGTATTTACCACCTGGTCATGGGTTTTGGTTTGATATCGATAAAGGGATTTTCTTCGCTTTCAATAATGAGATGGTTAATTACCCGGGCTTTGCCCTGCTGGTCGCGATTACCAACTTCCGCGGTTTTGACGCCGTGTCATTACTGGTAATGGGCTTGCTCTATCTGTGGCTATGGCAACGGGAAACACCGACAGGCCGACGTCGTATGCTGGCCATTGGCATTACGATGTTGCTGACAGCCGTCATCCTGAATCAGGCCGGTCATTTGCTACCGGTGAAGCACGCCAGTCCAACGCTGTTTTTTGAAGGGGTTCATCGCGTCAGTGAGTTGACCGGCATTCCAGCCAAAGACGCGTCTAAAGACAGTTTTCCAGGCGATCATGGCATGATGCTGATGATCTTCGCGGCATTTATGTGGCGCTATTTTGGCTTTCGCACATTTTTAGTCAGCGTGGTCATTGTGGTGGTGTTTTCTCTTCCACGCATAATGGCTGGTGCACACTGGTTTACCGATATTGCCGTTGGATCACTTTCGGTTACGCTGGTGGGATTGAGTTGGTGGTTATTAACCCCGGCAAGTGATTACCTGGTTAATTGGTTTTATCACAAATTACCGGGTAAAAATAAACCCCAACAGTAATTCATTAGCCCGGGCGGAATAATGTTTACATTATAAACCGCCCTTATTTATAAAAACCGAATGAAATAATTAGCAAGCTAACTAGAAATCCGTTTTCTGAACCCTATGATAATCCAGCATTTAGCGTCAGCCCGCGACGCTCGCGGCGCTGCCGCGCTTCTGTTAACCCGCACTATGCCTGGAATTAGCGCCAGATCATCCCTTTCCTCAGGTTATCAGCCCTGAATAACTGTTGATAAAGTGAACAAGTTATTTAAGTTTGATAAGTATCAAAAAAACCTATCAGAATTTGATTAAAAGCTCTCGCCACGGCCTCTGTAATCGGTTAATCTCGGTCGCAGTGAGAAAGAAGTAGCAGTATTAAGCACGCTTTCATCGGTAAAATGTGGTGATTTACACAATTTTATAATTAAAGCATTGTCTTGTTCTGACTGGCTTATTAATCTCATTCCGTTTTGTCATCTGGCTGGCGACAATCTTGTCGTAAGGACTTCGAAGGAAAACCCGTATAATGGTCAAGTCTCAACCAATACTGAGATATATCTGGCGGATAGTGCCCGCTCTGGCGCTGGCAACACTTCTCTCAGCTTGTAGCAGTACCCATAACACCGTAAAAAACGAGAATCATGAAGTTAACAACCAGAATGGTTTTTTACTTCAAGCGTCTCAGGATGAGTTCGAAGAGATGGTGCGTAACGTCGACGTTAAGTCGCGCATCATGGAGCAATACGCAAGCTGGAAAGGTGTACGTTACCGTCTTGGCGGTGATACCAAGCGGGGTATTGATTGTTCCGCCTTCGTTCAGCGCACTTTCCGCGAACAGTTTGGCTTAGATCTTCCCCGCTCCACCTCCGAGCAGCAGGGAACGGGTAAAGAAATTTCTCGCACCAGACTGCGTCCAGGTGATTTAGTTCTGTTTCGTGCAGGCTCCACTGGTCGCCATGTGGGTATCTACCTCGGCAATGACAATTTTGTTCACGCCTCAACCAGTAGCGGTGTCATGATCTCCAGCCTTAATGAAGACTACTGGAAAAAGCGTTATAGCGAAGCTCGCCGGGTCTTAAGTAAAAACCCGAGCTAGTGCTACTCTCGAACGTCCTCTCAGCCAGAGAAAAACAGAACGCTGCCTTTGCAGCGTTTTTTTTTGAATCCCTCGAATCCGCGTAAAAATACTTGTTTATCAAAATAATAACGAGACATTATTAACAGACTCGTTATATTCTCAGACGCAAATATTCGGGCGATTGCGCACCATTAAGTTTTGTATTTTGATCAGGGGAAGCACTTCATGCCATTGTCGCGGGCGCTGATACGCCAGGCAACTTATCCTCGTCGAATCGCGTGGAATAGCGCGATTGTTGGCAGTCTGTTTTTTTTGTTGTTAACCTCTGTTTTACTTACCGAGACCCAACATCAACGGGAAAATCAACATAAGCAGTTGCTCATCGACAGCAGCAACGACTTCCAGCGTCACGTGGCGACGCTGATTACAGATACCCTTTCTCCCCTGCTTCCGTTCGTCCAGTCAGAATGCTATATCGGCAATCATGAGTTAACTGCACGTGCCGCGTTTGCCGGCGACATACGCGCCATCATTTTAGTGAAAGACGGTAACGCCTTTTGCTCTTCAGCCACCGGCAGCTTTTTTCAGCCACTGAGCGCGATTTCGGCCCGTACCGATACCACACGCGACCGGGATATCCGTTTATTGCCGGGTACCCCTATGCAGCCGACGAAACCGGTACTGGCGATATGGATCAAGCAACCCGGCACCCTACAGTCCGGCATCTTTACCACCTTGAATCTGAGCCTGGCCGATTACCAAATAAAAGCGTCCTCGCATCCCGAAATTACCGGGATTGCGATACTCGCGCATAATACCGCGATGACCAGTTGGCAAACCACTCTCGTAAGAAATCATCAACTCCCTCCACCGTTAACGCAGATCACTATGGACGGGCTGCCGTTCCAGTTTGCACTCTACGGCTCAACCTTATCCGCAGGCGATTTCCAGACCATTATGTTGAGTAGCCTGTTGATGTCATTACTCGCTGGCTGTACGTGTTGGTTTTTACTGACCCGGGTTCAGCGACCCGGTAAAGAAATTACTCTGGGCATCCGGCGTGGTGAATTTCGCGTCGAGTATCAGCCTTTAATTACGGCTCAGGATGGCAAATCTTACGGTATGGAGGCGCTGCTACGCTGGACGCATCCGTCCGGTGAAACGGTCTCACCCGATATTTTTATCAGTTACGCTGAAGCACAAAACCAAATTATCCCCCTGACCCGACACCTGTTTGAACTGGTCGCCCGCGATGCACACCAGCTACGTCATAGCTTGCCCAAAGGAACCTGCCTCAGCTTAAATATTTCCCCCCTGCATCTGAGCGCCTGCAGTTTCCGTGACGATGTCCTGTACTGGCAGGACAATATGCCTCACGATCATTTTCAGTACGTCTTCGAAATCACTGAACGGGCCGTAGTTGAAAACGGCAATGCAACTGAACTGTTTCACTGGCTACATCAGCGGGGAATTAAAATCGCAGTGGATGATTTTGGCACCGGGCACAGTGCGCTAATCTATCTTGAAAAGTACCCTTTTGATTATCTGAAAATTGATCGTGGATTTGTGCAAAGTATTGGCACCGAAACGATCACTTCACCCGTGCTGGATACAGTGTTACAACTGGCTAAAAGGCTCAACCTGATGAGCGTGGCTGAAGGTGTGGAAACCGATGAACAAGCCAGTTGGCTGATCAACCGCGGCGTCACCCATTTACAGGGGTATTTCTTCAGTCGGCCGTTACGGCCAGAGCAGGTAAGAGACTATTTTCAACGTCAAAACAGTCAACCCATGCGTTAATCACCGTCGATTATCGCTGCGGTGCAAGACACTCACAGGAGAGAACATCCTTTATGCCGCTCCGCTTTGTCATTTTGCTGCTGTGTAGCTTGCTCATCACCCCGCTGCATGCGTCTCCCGTTCAGACAAGTTACACCTTTGCTCAACTGGGATCGCCGAAGTACCCCAGAGACTTCCGTCACTATGACTATGTGAATCCTGCGGCACCGAAGGGCGGCAAAATTGTCCTGTCGGTCATCGGCACTTACGATAACTTCAACCGGTATGCCTCACGAGGCAACCCTGGCGTCGGTACCGGGCCACTGTATGACAGCTTATTCACTACCTCGGATGACGAAACCAGCAGCTACTATCCGCTGATTGCTGAATCAGCCCGGCATCCTGATGACTTCAGTTGGATGGAAATTACGCTTAACCCCCGCGCACAGTTTCACGACGGTTCTCCCATCACGGCTGACGATGTGGCCTTTACTTTCCAAAAATTTATGACCGAGGGCGTTCCACAGTTCCGAATATTTTATCGTGGTGTAACAATTAAAGCCCTTAACCCCCAGACGGTACGAATCACCTTACCGGCCCCGGATAAAGACCTGATGCTGGGGTTGCTGACGCTCCCTGTGATATCTCAAACGTTTTGGCAGAATAAAAAATTTAATGAGCCGCTGAGCCAGCCTCCGTTGTCGAGCGGGCCTTATCGCGTGAGTAAGTGGAAACTGGGCCAGTTTATTGAATTCAGTCGGGTCAAAAACTACTGGGCGGCGGATTTGCCGGTCAATCGTGGCCGTTTCAATTTTGATGTCATGCGTTATGACTATTATCTGGATGACAACGTTGCGTTTGAGGCATTCAAAGCCGGTGCCTTTGATCTCCGCGAAGAAACGTCGGGGAAGAAATGGGCCACCCAGTATCTGGGTCGTAACTTCGATAATCAGCAGATCGTTAAAGAGACCACGCCGAATACGGCCTCAATTGATACGCGCTGGCTGGCGCTGAATAATGAAAAACCCTTGTTTCACGATCGCCGGGTACGGCAGGCAATGGCGCTGGCTTTCGATTTCGAATGGATGAATAAAGCACTGTTTTATAATGCTTTTAAGCGAGCCAGCAGTTATTTTCAGAATACGCAGTACGCGGCGCAAGGCGTGCCTGATGCTGCACAGCGGAAAATACTGGCACCGTTCAAATCACAGTTACCTCCTGAAATCTTCACTGAAGCCTATGTGCCCGCGAAAACTGACGGCAGCGGCTACGATCGCGCTAACCTGCTTAAGGCCATGTCACTGCTGAATCAGGCTGGCTGGCATATTCACAACCAGCGCCTGGTGAACGATAAAACCGGGCAACCCTTTACCGCAGAGTTGTTGCTGCCTGCCGGTGTGAATAGCGAGTGGGCGCTTCCCTATCAGCATAGTCTGTCGCGGCTGGGTATCACGTTAACCCTGCGCCAGATTGACAGCTCGCAGTACCTGCGCCGCCTGCGTAGCGGCGACTATGTTATGGTCAGTAATATTTATCATGCTATGCCGACGCCCTCACGCAATCTGCAGGCCAACTGGCAGTCAGACTATATTCAGTCTTCGTGGAACACGGCGAGGGTAAAAGATCCCATGGTCGATAATGTTGTCAAACAGATTATCGCTCATCAGGACGATGCCGACGCGTTGCTGCCGTTGGGACAGGCGCTGGACCGCATCTTGCTGTGGAATGCTTATATGATCCCGATGTGGTATAGCGCCGAGCAGCGGCTTGCCTTTTGGGATAAATTTTCCCATCCTGCCGTTAAGCCTGCCTACAGTACAGGTGTGGATAACTGGTGGTATGACGTGAATAAAGCCGGGCGACTGCCGGCCGACAGACGCTGAGGAGAGCCCGGTTGGCACGTTATTTTTTACGCAGACTGTTACTGATTATTCCTACCTTGTGGGCGATCATTACGCTCAACTTTTTTATTGTACAGATAGCACCAGGTGGCCCGGTCGATCAGGCGCTGGCAAATATTCAGTTTGGTCAAACCAGCGGGCTGCCCGGTGCGGGCGGCAGTGACAGCGGCGGTACGCAGGCCAGCCTGCATCGCCTCACGCCCGGGGATAATCAGTATCGCGGCGCGCGCGGTCTCGACCCCGAAGTTATCGCAGAAATTGAGCGACGTTACGGCTTCGATAAACCTATCGGGGAACGCTATCTTACGATGCTGTGGAATTATGTGCGCTTCGACTTTGGCGACAGCCTGTTCCGCAGTGCCTCCGTATTACAGTTAATCAAAGAGAGCCTGCCCGTTTCTGTCAGCCTTGGCCTGTGGAGTACGCTGATTATCTACCTGGTGTCGATTCCACTGGGCATTAAAAAGGCCGTGCGTAATGGCAGCACGTTCGATATCTGGAGCAGCACCTTCATTATCATTGGCTACTCCATTCCGGCGTTTCTGTTTGGCATTGTCTTGATTGTTCTGTTTGCGGGCGGCAGCTATTTCGACTGGTTCCCCTTGCGCGGACTGACCTCTCCACAGTTTGATACGCTCCCCTGGTACGGCAAAGTAACCGATTATCTGTGGCATATCGCGCTGCCGGTACTGGCTACGGTGATTGGCGGTTTTGCCACCTTAACCATGCTGACTAAAAACGCATTTCTTGATGAAATTCGAAAACAGTATGTGGTCACCGCCCGGGCCAAAGGCGTTTCGGAACGGCGCATCCTTTATCACCATGTGTTTCGCAATGCGATGCTGCTGGTGATTGCCAGTTTTCCTGCCACTTTTATCAGCATGTTTTTTACCAGTTCGGTACTGATTGAGGTGATGTTCTCGCTGAATGGCCTGGGCTTACTGGGCTTTGACGCTACCGTCCAGCGTGATTATCCGGTGATGTTTGGCACCTTGTATATTTTCACCTTGATTGGTTTGCTGATGAATATCCTGAGCGATTTAACCTATACCCTGGTTGATCCACGCATTAATTTCGAGGGGCGGTAATGCACATTTCCCCGATGAATCAGCAGCGCTGGCAGCGCTTTCGTCATAACCGCCGTGGCTACTGGTCGCTGTGGATTTTTCTGCTTATCTTCGTCCTTTCCCTGTGTGCCGAGTTAGTCGCCAATGACAAACCGCTGCTGGTGCATTATCAGCAACGCTGGTACGCCCCGCTATTTTTCAACTACAGCGAAAGTGATTTCGGTGGCGAGTTTGCTACCGCAGCAGATTATCAGGACCCCTGGTTGCAACAGCGTATTGAAAAACAGGGATGGGTGCTGTGGGCACCGATTCGCTTTGGTGCCAACAGCATTAATTTTGCGTCACAGGTGCCCTTCCCTTCCCCGCCATCATGGCAAAACTGGCTGGGCACAGACGCGAACGGTGGCGACGTTTTGGCGCGTCTGTTGTACGGCCTGCGTATTTCGTTGCTGTTCGGCTTAATGCTAACCCTGTTTTCCAGCGTGATTGGCATCGTGATCGGCGCGATACAAGGCTATTTTGGTGGCAGAGTGGATCTGATTGGTCAACGCCTGATTGAGGTCTGGTCCGGCATGCCGTCGCTGTTTTTACTGATCTTACTGTCCAGCGTCATCCAGCCCAGCTTCTGGTGGCTGCTGCTGGTCACCGTGCTGTTTGGCTGGATGAGTTTAGTCAGCGTGGTACGCGCTGAGTTCCTGCGTACGCGTAACTTTGACTATATTCGCGCCGCGCAGGCGCTGGGCGTCAGTGACGGACGGATCATGCTGCGCCATATATTACCCAATGCCATGGTGGCCACACTGACTTTTCTGCCTTTTATCCTGTGCGGTTCCATCACCACGTTGACCTCGCTCGATTTTCTCGGCTTTGGCCTGCCCATTGGTTCGCCTTCTCTCGGTGAACTGCTGCTACAGGGTAAAAATAACCTGCAGGCACCGTGGCTGGGTTTATCTGGTTTTTTCACGCTGGCGATTCTGCTGTCGCTGCTTATTTTCATTGGCGAAGCCGTGCGCGACGCTTTTGATCCCAGTAAAGGAGTCTGAATGAGCGTCCCGCTGCTTGCTGTTAATCATCTCTCCGTCGCCTTTCGTCAGGGCAAACAGCTGCATCAGGTGGTGGAGGATGTTTCGCTGCGCGTTGAAGCGGGTGAAACCCTGGCTCTGGTAGGCGAATCCGGTTCCGGGAAAAGCGTTACTGCCCTGTCGATCATGCGCCTGCTTCATGACGCTGCGGTGACCTATCCCCAGGGGGAAATCCTGCTGGCTGGGGAAGACCTGCTACAGGCATCGGAGCAACGGCTTCGCGGTCTGCGCGGTAATCAGATGGCCATGATTTTTCAGGAACCGATGGTGTCCCTGAACCCTCTGCACAGTATTGAAAAACAGTTATACGAAGTGCTTTCGCTACACCGTGGGATGCGACGTGAAGCCGCGCGGGCAGAAATACTGCGCTGTCTGGATCGCGTCGGTATTCGCCAGCCGGCCTCGCGCCTGAATGATTTTCCCCACCAGCTCTCCGGGGGAGAACGCCAGCGCGTGATGATAGCCATGGCCCTGCTCACCCAGCCGAAACTGTTGATTGCCGATGAACCCACGACTGCGCTGGATGTAACGGTTCAGGCGCAAATCCTTAACCTGCTGCGCGAACTGCAACAGGAACTGAATATGGGGATGCTGTTTATTACCCATAACCTGAAAATTGTTCGCCAACTGGCGGACAGCGTGAGCGTGATGCGCGCTGGACGGGTGGTTGAGCACAACCGCAGCCAACCGCTGCTCACGCAGCCACAGCACGCTTATACCCAGCAACTGCTGGCGGCCGATCCGGAAGGCCGTGCCGTGCCCCTTCCTGCAGCGACGCCGGTTATCCTGAAAGTGGATAATCTGCGCGTCGGTTTTCCCCTGCGCCAGGGGTTATTTAAACGTAAAACGGGCGAGAAAATCGCCGTAAATAACCTCAGTTTTAGCCTGAAACGGGGAGAAAGTCTGGGGCTGGTAGGCGAATCTGGCTCAGGTAAAAGCACTACGGGCCTGGCCCTGCTGCGTCTTATTGCGGCTCAGGGCGAGGTCTGGTTTGACGATCGGCCACTGCATCAGCTGTCACGAAAGCAACTGTTGCCGTTACGTCGCCGTATTCAGGTGGTGTTTCAGGACCCTAATTCTGCGCTGAATCCCCGTATGACGGTGCAGCAGATCATCGCCGAAGGCCTGGCAGTGCATTATCCACAGCTGAGTGCGGCCCAGCAGGATGAACGGGTTAACGCGGTAATGACAGAGGTGGGTCTGGATACAGAGAGCCGCCATCGCTACCCGGCGGAATTTTCAGGCGGCCAGCGTCAGCGCATTGCCATTGCGCGCGCCCTGATTCTTGAACCGGAACTACTGGTACTGGATGAACCGACGTCGTCGCTCGATCGCTCAGTGCAGAAACAGATTCTGACCCTGCTGCGCGGATTACAGCAACAGCGTCAACTGAGCTATCTGTTTATCAGTCATGATTTAGAAGTAGTACGCTCGCTCTGCCATCAGCTGATCGTACTTCGTCAGGGCGAGGTCGTTGAACAAGGTGATTGTGAAGCGCTGTTTGCCGCGCCTGCACAGGCTTATACCCGCGAGTTGCTGGGTTCCGTCACGCTCAGTGACCAATAAAGGTTTCCGCAATAGCCACGCCCTGATTTTTCAGGCAACAGTTCGTGGCGCTCTCATCACACCGGCGGATAAACAGGCAGGGTTGCCCTTCGCACTCGGCGATTTTTCCGTCCACCTGAATGGCTGCCAGCATGTCTTTGAGTTCGTGCAGAATTTCCCATGCCGGGACGCCATCATGGCTGATGAGCCGCAGCGCAATCACATCATGCTCTTCTGAGCCGACATCGTCGGTTTCAATCACGCCACGACGATCGCTAATCCAGCGAAACCGCTGTGGCAAGCGATGCACAACCGAAAGTTGCAACATAGTGATCAGTATCTCCAGAGAATGAAGCTCAATTTACAACCAACGGTGTCTGCATCGAGAGCCGTTAAATCAAGCTAACGCGCAGATCCTGCAAGGCGTCCTGTAAAAGCAAATTTGAGAGTTAAATCTCACTTTGGGCTATATGTACCGCGTTTAATGATAACTAACAATCATTTTAGACCCAATGTGATTACTTTATTTGCTATTTTTTTTCACAAATAAGAAACATTATTTTATAAGCAGATAAAGGCGGATCGCAGCAAGGCGCGACGCCCGCTTAGCGGGCGACGGAACGGGGACGTGAAGCGTAGAGAAATAACAAAACAGAAAGGGTCGCGCACAGCGCAATGGTTCCCACCATAGGCCAGGCACTGTTAAAACTGAACAGAGACAGCAGCGCGCCAGCCAGTGCGCCGACACCAAAGCGTAACGTACCCGCCAGAGAGGAGGCGGTACCGGCCATATGCGGAAACTCATCAAGGATGACGGCCATCGCATTAGACGACACCATGGAAACACAGCCGATAAACATCGCAATGCCCAATACCAGCGGCAGGAACCCCAGATCGAAAGCGCTCACCATCAACAACCAGATGCCCATCGCAAACTGCACCAACAACCCAAAACGGAACAGGGCGACGGGGCCAAAATGGCGCACTGCCCGGCTGTTAATCAGCGTCATAATGAACAAAAACACAATATTCAGGCCGAAGTAGTAGCCAAAACTCTGCGGCGAAATGTGATTCAGTTCGATGTAAACAAAAGGGCCGGCATTGAGAAAGGTGAACAGCCCCGCAAACGAGAATCCGCTTGATAACATATAGCTGAACGCCCGCTTATGGCGAAACAGGATAACGAAATTCCCCAGCGTGGTGCGCAGGTGAAAGCGCTGCCGCTGCTCAGGTTTAAGGGTTTCGCGAATCTGGGTCGCCACCAGCACGGTGGTGATAACGGCCGCTATCGACAGCGTCCAGAAAATGGCGTGCCAGCTCCAGATTAACAGCAGCCAGCCGCCGATAATCGGGGCCAGCAGCGGTGCGATGGTAGTAATTAACATCACGAATGACATCATGCGCGAAAAGTCCTCTTTCGAGTAACTGTCGCGCATCAACGCATTGATTACGACGCTGGCGGCGGCCGCAGACAGGCCGTGCAAAAACCGCATCGCAATAAGCTGTTCAATCGACTGCGAGAGTGCGCAGGCCGCCGCCGCACAGGCAAAGATCAGGGTACCCAGCGTAATGACCGGCTTGCGGCCATAGCTGTCGGCCAGGGGACCGTAGATCAACTGACCGATGGCAAACCCCAGGATGTAAAGATTGAGCGTCATCTGCACGCTCCCGGCGGACACCGCAAACTGGCGCGCAATTTGTGGCATCGCTGGCAGATACATGTCTATCGATAACGGCATCAACATCGCTAACAGGCCGAGAATAACGACCAGGCCCATCGGCGAATTCTTTTCCTTACGCACCGGGTTTCTCGCTATTTCTGTTTAAGTTCTTCTGGCAAGCCAATGCTGGCTATCTCTTCTGCGGTTAACGGGCGGTATTCACCCGGTTCTAACGCGTCGTCCAGCGCAATCGCGCCAATGCGCTCGCGATGCAGGCCAACGACCCGGTTACCCACGGCGGCGAACATACGTTTCACCTGATGGTAACGGCCTTCGCTAAGCGTCAGCAGCACGTCAGTGGGCGTGATGACCTCAAGCTGAGCAGGTTTTGTCAGGTGCTTTTCATTATGCAGTTGCACACCTGCGCTGAATTGCGCGGCCGTATCCTCGCTCACCGGCGCTTCCAGCGTCACACGGTAGGTTTTCTCGCAATGGTGACGCGGTGAGGTAATGCGATGTGACCACTGACCATCATCCGTAAGCAGAACTAAACCGGTGGTATCAATATCCAACCGGCCTGCGGCATGCAGCTTAAATGCCATCGGTTCTTCAATGAAATAGATAATGGTGGGATGATCGGGATCGTCCGTGGAACAGACATAACCCTGCGGTTTGTTCAGCATAAAGTAGCGCGGCCCGGTCTGCATCTGTAACACGTTGCCATCATACTCAACCTCGTGATCGGGCTGGAGTTTGAAAGCGGTGTCGCGCACCACGTCACCGTTAACGGTGACACGTTGACCACGGATTTCACGTGCAGCGATAGCACGGCTGATTTCCAGTTGCTGAGAGATGAATTTGTCGAGTCGCATGAATTCGTTTTGCCTGTTACTGCGGAGGGAAACTAAAACGGCCTGTTTAACCGTTGAAAAAGTATGAGAAGTATATCCTGAACTGCGCCTCGCTGACAGCGCGTTTACAGTGGATTCGTGGCATAATTGCGGCAGATTTTACAAAAGTGAGCAGCATGTCTTTTACCTTACGCCCTTATCAACAGGACGCGGTCGATGCCACCATCGCCCACTTCCGTCGCCATCATGAACCTGCCGTGATCGTCCTGCCCACCGGGGCCGGAAAAAGCCTGGTGATTGCCGAACTGGCGCGCCTGGCACGCGGTCGGGTGCTGGTGCTGGCGCACGTCAAAGAGTTGGTGGCGCAAAATCACAGCAAATATGAGGCTTACGGACTTGAGGCCGATATTTTTGCGGCAGGGTTGCAGCGTAAAGAGAGCCAGCGAAAGGTGGTGTTCGGCAGCGTCCAGTCCGTTGCACGTAATCTCAGCCTGTTTGACAGTGCTTTCTCACTGGTCATTGTGGATGAGTGCCACCGTATTGGCGACGATAAAGAGAGCCAGTACCAACAGATTTTTCATCATCTGCGCCAGCACAATCCCCAATTGCGATTGCTGGGTCTGACCGCCACGCCGTTTCGCCTGGGCAAGGGATGGATTTATCGCTTTCATTACCACGGCATGGTCCGTGGCGATGAGAAGGCCCTGTTCCGTGACTGCATCTACGAGCTGCCTCTGCGCTACATGATCAAGCATCAGTTTCTGGTGCCGCCAGAGCGGCTGGATATGCCGGTGGTTCAATATGATTTCAGCCGCCTCACCGCTCAGGCTAATGGTCTGTTCAGCGAAGCCGACCTGAATCGGGAACTCAAACAGCAGCAGCGGATTACTCCGCATATCATCCGGCAAATTGTAGCGTTTGCCGAGGATCGCCACGGCGTCATGCTTTTTGCCTCCACCGTGGAGCACGCGCGCGAAATTCTGGGCCTGCTGCCCGAGAACAGCGCACTGGTGTCGGCGGAAACCCATGCGCAGGAGCGCGATGCGGTGATCGCGGCGTTTAAAGCCCAGCAGCTTAAATTTCTGGTTAACGTCGCGGTCTTAACGACCGGCTTTGATGCGCCGCATGTGGATCTGATTGCAATCCTGCGCCCCACCGAGTCGGTCAGCCTGTATCAACAAATTGTGGGACGCGGTTTACGTTTGTCACCCGGTAAAAAAGATTGCCTGATTCTGGACTACGCCGGAAATCCGCACGATCTTTTTACCCCTGAAGTCGGCGCGCCAAAAGGCAAAAGCGACAATCAGCCGGTGCAGGTATTTTGTCCTGCATGTGGTTTCGCGAATACATTTTGGGGCAAGGCCACCCAGGACGGCATGGTGATTGAGCACTTTGGCCGGCGTTGTCAGGGCGTTCTGGAAGACGATGAAGGCGAGCGAGAACAGTGCGACTACCGGTTTCGCTTTAAAAACTGCCCGGACTGTAACGCTGAAAACGATATCGCCGCTCGCCGCTGTCGGGAATGCGACAAGATTCTGGTCGATCCCGATGATATGCTCAAAGCCGCCCTGAAGCTGAAAGATGCACGCGTACTGCGCTGCGGCGGCATGACGCTGGAACAGGGTAAGGACGACAAAGGCGAATGGTTGAAAGCCACCTATTTTGATGAAGATGGCACCAGCGTCAGCGAACGGTTTCGCCTGCAAACGCCTGCACAGCGCAAAGCGTTTGAGCAACTGTTTATGCGCCCTCATCAGCGCGCCCCTGGCGTGCCATTAGACTGGCAAACCGCTGCCGATGTGCTGGCTTTGCAACCCCTGCTGCGCCATCCCGATTTTGTTGTGGCGCGTGCCAAAGGCCACTTCTGGCAGATCCGTGAAAAGCTCTTTGACTACCAGGGACGCTTTCGCCGCGCTAACGAACTCCGTTAGGCCGGATTAGCGTTTGCCCCTGCTGCCTATTACGGCTATAATGCCGCCCGCTTTTGCATGTGCATAAGCAGTGTTGAATAACCCTTCTGTTACTGGGTCGCCTGTAGCAGGAATCATAAAGAGACGTATCAATGTTCACTATCGAAGCAGCAGAACGTAAAGAGCAGGGTAAGGGTGCGAGCCGCCGCCTGCGCACAGCAAACCGTTTCCCGGCCATCATCTACGGTGGTTCAGAAGCAGCGGTTGCTATCGACCTTGACCACGACCAGGTGATGAACCTGCAAACTAAGCCAGGCTTCTACGATGAAGTTCTGACTCTGGTGGTTGACGGTAAAGACACCAAAGTTAAAGTGCAGGCTGTTCAGCGTCACCCGTTCAAGCCAAAACTGCACCACATCGACTTCGTTCGCGCTTAATCGCCGAATGGGTTGAACGTAGAAGGGCCGGTTGCGAAACCGGCCCTTTTATTTTGTCTGTTGCCCGCCGGAACGCATCGCCCCGGCCTGGCATTACTTACTGCTGGTGCGGCGTTGAAGCTGTTCGCGCAGGTTAGGTGGCGTTCCTTTGATGGTCAGCGTATCCGTTGCCGGGTCCCAGAAAATGCGTTCACCAAGTAACAGTGCGTCGAAGTTCAGGGTCAGACCGCCGCCGCTGCCGGCAAACTTGGTCAACTGGCGTAACGTACCGCGATCCGCCGGGAAATGTTCTTCCAGTTCATAGCCCTGTTCCTGGGTAAAGGCTTCAAACGTCTTTTCACCCAGCGGAGGGAGCTCGCCTGATAATTCTTTTAGCGCAATCTCTTCGCCCGCCTGAAGCTGCTCATTACAGTAGCTGTAAACCTGCTGACGGTAATTTTGGCGTTCGTTTTTATCCAGATTCGACTCGTCACAGTAGTCATCCACTGCCTGTAACAGTCCCCGGTTTTGCGCCTTGGTATCCAGTCCGACTTCCGCACCCAGGAAGTCCATAAAGAAATCAGAAACTTTGCGCCCGACGCGTCCACGCAGGAAAGTCAGGTAACGGGTGGATTCCGGATTCGTTTCCCATTCGGTCAGATCGATACGTGCCACAATATCGGCATGATTAATATCCAGATAATGGGTACTGCTGATATCCATTTGTTCGTTGACGCGCATACTGGACTGGCTGTTCAACACCGCCACCAGTAAATATTCGACCGCCAGGTAGCGATACTGAATAAACAGCACCACGCCGCCTTCGGCGAACGGATATTTTGCCAGTTCATCACGCAGACGTCCGGTCGCAGCCCGGCTAAAAGCGAGAAAATCATCGTTACCTTTGCGGCAGTTGCGCAGCGCTTCTGCCAGCTCGCTTTCAGCATTAAACAGCCCGTAAGCTTTACTTTTCGCACTGTAAACACGGTGCAGCTCTTCCACCATCGCTTCGACGGTGTTGGTGGCAGGCAGTAACGAATCACGAAGCACCAGCTCTAACTGATTTTCATCACGTTTAATTAACTGATGCAAGGCAATCTGGTCGATATCCAGACTCATGGTAAACTCTCCTAATAGCACAGGCGCGTATTCAAACACCGCCAGCAGCAGCTTTCAACTCCATGCATCATGCGAACAGTGCGCTTTCGATAAATTTGCGGAAAAAAGTGCGCTGTTCCGGTACTATATCGCCTTTTGAGACGAGATAACTTTTCGCTATGCCACAATCATCCCGTTACAGCGACCAACGCGTTGAACAACTCCTCGCGGAAATGGCGCAGGTTTTGCAAAAAGACCAGGCACCCACCGACCTCTCCCTGATGGTACTGGGGAATATGGTAACCAACCTGATTAACAGCGATGTTGCGCCTGCGCAACGTCGCTCTCTGGCACGTTCTTTTGCTGATGCTCTGCAGGCATCGGTAGACGACAGCACCCATTAATTCGCTGATCTGACGTAAAACTATGGTAACCAACCGACAGCGCTACCGCGAGAAAGTCTCCCAGATGATTAGCTGGGGACACTGGTTTGCTCTGTTCAATATCTTTTTCGCGCTGATTCTGGGTAGCCGCTATCTGTTGGTTGCCGACTGGCCTGCCTCGTTGGCGGGACGTATCTATGCGTACACAAGCTGGGTGGGTCACTTCAGCTTTATTGTGTTTGCCGCTTATCTGTTGATTATCTTCCCGCTGACGTTTGTCGTCATGTCGCAACGTTTGATGCGGGTGCTTTCGACGGTGGTCGCCACCGCCGGCTTAACGTTGCTGATGGTCGACAGTGCCGTGTTCAACCGTTTCCATTTACACCTTAATCCGGTGGTATGGGAACTGGTGATTAACCCCGATCAAAGTGAAATGGCGCGCGACTGGCAGCTGATGTTTATCGGTGTGCCGCTGATTTTCCTGGTGGAGATTCTGTTTGCCACCTGGAGCTGGCAGAAGCTGCGCAGCCTGAACCGCCGCTCTTTTGGCAAGCCGCTGGCAGCACTCTTTATCAGCGCCTTCTTTGCCAGCCACTTAATGTATATCTGGGCTGATGCCAATTTTTATCGCCCGATTACCATGCAGCGCGCAAATTTGCCCCTTTCCTATCCTATGACGGCACGTCGCTTTCTGGAGCGTCATGGTTTGCTGGATGCGCAGGAATATCAGCGTCGTCTGGTGCAACAAGGCGATCCTGAAGCCGCAGCAGTACAGTATCCGCTCAGTGATATCACCTTTGCGGATAAAGGCGCGCGCGATAATTTGTTAGTGATTACGGTGGATGGGCTGAACAGCGCCAGTAGTGACAGCGCCCTGCCAGCATTGAACCAGTTTGCCAGCCAGAACGTACGCTTTACCCAACATTTCAGCGCGGGCGATAATGCAGAAAAAGGCCTGTTTGGTCTGTTCTACGGTATCTCGGCCAGCTATATGAACGGTGTGCTGGCACAGCGAACGCCGTCCGCCCTTCTCACCGCATTGAGCACCCAGGGCTATCAGTTTGGCCTGTTCTCATCGGATGGATTTAGTCAGCCACTTTATCGTCAGGCTCTGCTGTCCGACTACACGCTGCCTGCCAGTGAAGAACAGCCCAATGCCAGCACCGTCTCGCAATGGCAAAACTGGCTGGGCGCTCAAAAGAGCGATGGTACGCCATGGTTCTCCTGGGTGGCACTGCATGGCCCGACAGTGAGCGGTGATAACGCCAAAGCACGGCAGCGCAGCTATATGCGTCAGGCACCGGCGCTCAATGAACAGATTCAGGCCATTCTCACTACGCTGCAGCAACGTGACTTGCTGAAAAACACCGTGGTGGTCATTACGGCGCAGCATGGCGTGCCGCTGGATGGCGATCCCGATAATGAAGGCAATCGCCAAATCCTGCAGGTTCCACTGGTTATTCACTGGCCGGACACGCCAGCACAGACGGTGACGCGCCTTTCCGATCATCAGGATGTGATGGTGACGCTGATGCAGCGCTTGCTGCACGTTAGTACGAATCCGGTGAATTATGCCCAGGGCGAAGATCTGTTTGCTGCTCAGCGTCGCCATGACTGGGTCACCAGTAGTGAAGACAACAAGCTGGTGATCACGACGCGTGACATCACGCTGGTGCTGAACAATAACGGGAGCTACCGCGCTTATGACGCCAGTGGAAAAGTGCTGAAAGATCATAAACCGGAGCTGGCGCTATTGTTGCAGGTGCTCACAGAAGAGAAACGTTTTATCGCTAACTGATTAATAATGCGGCAGTTAGTTGCCGGGTAGCTTGCATTCGTACGAAGAATCAGTAGACTAGCTTTCCAAAGTTCGGCACGTAGCGCAGCCTGGTAGCGCACTGTCATGGGGTGTCAGGGGTCGGAGGTTCAAATCCTCTCGTGCCGACCAAATAATCCCTTAAAAAGCAGCCATTTACGGCTGCTTTTTTATTGCCTGCGATTTGCGATGGTAAAACAATGGTAAAATGATGGTAAAACTCACCCTCATTTTACGACTGGCAGGTCTGCAAAACGGGTAGTGTAAGCTGGTGAAAGCATCTCGCGCTTCATGGCCCAGGACTTCTCAATTCCCTGCCCCGCAAAAAATAAATTAGCCTTGCCGCTCTGGTTGAGTCCATCAACAACGCGTATCAAAGCTTCACTGTTGGGCTGTGGCCGGTATTCATCAAACAGGTTGAGCTGAGACTCCCTGGCTGAGAAAATCGCCCAGCATCACGCCTGCTTTCATATATCGATGACCGTCGAGCCATATCTGATCCAATGAGTCCATAGCCACCCGGATAATGTCGCGGGTATCGTTAGAAGCCGTGAGCAATTTTCCGTTGGCCTGATTTCCGTAAAACACCTCTCCCTCGGCGTGCGGGCTGGTACGTACAAATACCGCTATCTGTTTGCAGGACTGCCTTTCCTTTCTCAGCTTTTCTGCAGCGCGTTCTGCAAAAGCACAGACGGCCTGACGCATATACATGTTTTCGGTGATACGTGAGCCAAACGAACGTGAGCACACTATCTGCTGTTTGGTTGGTGCAAACTCTTCAAGTTCTAAGCATGGCTCGCCTCTAAGCTCTCTGACGGTGCGCTCAAGCACGACATTAAAATGTTTTCGGATGATGTATGTGCTTTGGTCGGCGAGGTCTTTAGCCGTGGTGATACACACGGCATTTAGCTTTTTGTTGATGCGACGTCCTACGCCCCACACATCCTCAACAGGAACCAGCGCCAAAAGCTTCCTCTGCCGGTCAATGTTAGATAAGTCGAGAACTCCACCCGTCTTACTCCATTTTTTGGCTGCATGATTAGCCAGTTTTGCGAGTGTCTTAGTTTGAGCTATACCTACGCCTACAGTCAGATGAGTTTCCTTTTTAATTCTGGCGCGAACCCTTCGCCCTAAATCCTCAGTTGCATGCCATCTAAGCACATTCAAAATGGCGGAGAGGAAACGCCTGGCCTGAATGTGAACCCAAATTATGCAGAGTGGCTGATGAAGTGGCCTGCGGGTCGAAAGACTTAAAGCCCTTGGAAATGGACAAGTTCCGCGAGTGGCGGCAAGAGCATTCAGCGTTCTCAAAGGTGATGGAGTGACTGATGCCTAAATCCCCCGCCGAACGCAAAACAGAGCAGAGAGCCAGACAGGAAGCTGCGGGTGTCAGAAAGATGGAAATTACTCTCGATGAGCAGGAGTTAGCGATGCTGGAGCAGAACTGCACACAGTAGTGATGTATCACATGCCGTCAGGCAACTAATTAACGAGGGTTAAAATGGCAGCGCGTCCAAGGAAAAAAGAAAACCGCCATTTGCCTGACCATCTTTATCTTTATTCAGCGATATGCACATATCGTTTTATCCTCGTAACAGGGAAAAGGAAGTCCTTAGGAACGGATCGAGCAATGCCTATAGCTATAGCTCGTGAATACAACAATCAAATGCGCCCTAAGGCATCTGTTTCCTTGGCTGGTCTTATCAGGGAATCAGGGGGCGTAAATGGTGAGGCTACTCCGTTCTCTGAGCATGCCGATAAACTGCTAGCAAGAGCAATCAGGGGTGAAAAGCCAGCGTCTATAACTAAAGATGTCTGGATCAATGACATCATCAGGATAAAAGAATATTTTACGATGCCTGCATGCGACATCGATTTATAACATGTAAACGGGTTTATTCAAAAATATCATGCTGAATCTTCAGCCAATGTTCAAAACCTTAAGGTAAGTTTCCTGCGTAAATTTTTCAGCTATGCAGTCGATGAATCGCTGATGATGGACAACCCGGCGAACCGTAAAAAACTAAGGCCAAAGGATGCAAAAAAACGCCGCCGCCTCAGTCTTGTTGAATTCAAATTGATGCGTGGTTACGCCGAGCCATGGCTCAGAACGGCAATGGATTTAGCATTGCAGAGCACTCAGGCTCAACTGGAAGTCACGCGCATAAGATATTCAATAAAAGCCCCTAAGGCGGGAGTTTGTGGCTGTGTCTGGCATGACACTCCGCAAAATGAAATTTACGGTGTTCTCTATATCCACAGGAAAAAGGTTCAAGCCAAGGAGTCATCACACATAGCTATACCAATCGGAACGGAGCTAAAAAGAATAATTGACGAAAGCCGTGATCATATTGCAAGTCCCTATGTCGTTCACCGTTTGCCGGATAAAAACAGCAACCCAATTAGTCAGGAGGTTAACCACCCCACACAGATAGTTCCATCTTATTTAAGCAGAGCTTTTTCTGCATTGCGCGGCAGCCTTGGCGTAGCAGGGAAATATTCAATCGATGAAAGGCCTACTTTCCATGAAATCAGAGCCCTTGCAGCTCACCTGTTCGAAAGTCAGAAGGTTGATCCTTAAGCAAGAATGGCTCATAGCGATGCGAAATCAACGAAAATTCATACTCAAAATCACATTGATTGGGTAGACGTACCAAATGCAGAAATATGTTTTTAGTTGATTTATTAATCTTCTTCTAATTCGTTCGGTTTACTTGTTAAATCTATCGTTTGCATCGGTTCGATAGGTTTAAGTGAGTTGTTAACCTGTTCATAAATATCAAAATCAAACCACGATATATGAGATATTTCTTCTGCTGAGAAAATAATATCCATCTGACCTGTTAATTGCACAACTTTCAGAGAGTTAGTAGTAGCGGCAGAATCAGTAGTAATTTTACCAGGGTAGACATTTGTGAAATCTACTGAAAGATCATTTTTATTTCTGTAACCAGACATAATTGGGAATATTGACAATGAGCTATTAGCACCTTCATCTTCTGTAGGCTCTAAAATACCATTGACTATGCCAACGTAAACCTTTCTGGATTGCAATGTAATTAAAACAGATTGCTTTGGATCTGATTCAATAGCATCCAACAGCATCATATCAAGACTACCAGCCGAGACGGTTTTCCTTAAAACCCTTAATTTAACAGCGTGACTTACTTTCTCATGAGTATTTTTTTCGTACATAAACCCTAAAAATAGATTTTTAAGCCAAACCAATGAAACCCAAACTAATGAAGCGAAAACAGAGAGAAAGGATATTAGTATGAGCCATACTCCAGCTTTGTTGTCATCAACAATTTTTTTAATTCTGAATGTCTTGGCAACATCATCTATGACATGAAAATCAGGGAAATGGTACTTTATTAGAGCAGCGGATAAGACAACAAACATTACACTGAATGAACCAAATGCCGCAACCTTTAAGTATAAAAGCTGACCGTCATATTTGTGTAATTGATAAAAGTGGTAAAGGTTAGCGATCACCATTATATAACCGCTAACCAGTATAGGAACGAGTAAGAGTGCGTACAACTATGCTTTCCTTGTATTTAATATCCTTGTGGAGGTAGCTTTATTGACTATCTCCTGTGCTCTGCGTTGCATCTCTTGAACCTCGGGAAGAGAGGCTATTTCTTGTGAAGGTATGAAAACCTCACCTCTACCACCTACTCGTACACGTGCTGAAACTGCATTCCCTTGAATCGCAGACGTTCTTTGGAGTCTCGCTTTAAGTGTCATCACACCCTCCTTTCAGCGCTATGCGCTTTCAAAACTAAGAATATTCTAAAAATAAAAAAAATCAACTTTTAAAAGTTTACTCAAAGCTGTGCAAATTTGCCGAAATGATAACCCATTAAAATGGTAAAACATATACCTAACTTATTGATGTATATAATGCACTAAATGCATAAAAACAACTGTTTGTTTAAACAGGCAAACTGCCCTCTAATCCAATGATTACGCGGCTTTGAGACATTTTAAAGCACTGTCATGGGGTGTCAGGGGTCGGAGGTTCAAATCCTCTCGTGCCGACCAAATTATCCCTTAAAAAGCAGCCTGTTACGGCTGCTTTTTTATTGCCTGCGAGCAGAGTCAGGCAATATCCATTCTGACAGCCCAGATGCCCACGCCTTTCTGGTATCTGGGCGATCAAACCCTCAGGGCTGCAGATCGATCACCACCATATTCCAGCTGAGAGGCGGAAGTGACACCTGTTTCTGGCGACGCTGTGCATCGGTGACAGTGCGCGGCTGCGGCACCACCTTATCCGGCTCAGTAAAGGTATTTTTAGCGTCCAGCGCATGGCCCGCTAACACGACATGTTGTGATAATGTCCCCTCACCAAACTCATCTAGCACAAAGGTAATGTCTGCCACATCATGGGCGTGCGTGTTCAACGCGAAGAAGGCGATCTGCTGTTTCTCTTCGTTGTAAACGGCCGCGCTCTGAACCTGTCGGGTTTCGCCATGCACGGTTTTCACCGTAGGAACATTGGCAAAATAGCGTAATGCCTGTCCCCGTCCATACTGACTCACCATCTGGAAAGGCCAGAAGATGGTCTGGCGAATCACCTCGCCACCGGGGCGGGTGAAGATGGGAGCAATCACATTGACCAGTTGAGCCAGGGACGCCATTTTTACCCGGTCACAGTGATTGAGTAACGAACACATTAGCCCACCGAACGTCAGCGCATCCAGAAAAGTATAAGACTGTTCCAGTAACGGCGGCGCTTCCTGATACAGGTTGTTCGGGTCGATAAAGTGATCCTGCCAGGGTTCGCCTTCGATAGACCAGATATTCCATTCATCAAACGACAGCATCATCTTTTTATCGCTGCGCAGTTTGGCTTTAACATAGTCGGCCGTTGCCGTGATGGTATGAATAAAATCATCCATTTTCTGGAACGAGGCTAAGAAATCCTGTGGATGACCGGTGCTGTTTTCAAAGTAATGATGGCATGACAGGTAGTCAATCTGATGATAAAGCCCCTCCAGTACAATGCGATCCCATTCGGGATAGCTGGCCTGAAGCGAATTAGAACTGCCGCATCCGACCAACTTGATATCCCGATCAACCCAACGCATGATTTTTGCCGTTTCACGCGCTTTTTTGACGTAATCTTCCGCACTCAACTGCCCGGTCTGCCACTCGCCATCCATCTCGTTGCCCAGGCACCAGAGCTTGAAATTATAGGGTTTTTGCCGACCATGCTGGATACGCAGATCGCTGAGTGCGGTGCCGGATGCCAGATTACAGTACTCAATGAAGTAACCGGCCTCCTGCGGCGTGCCTGTGCCGAGATTGACGGCGATCATCGGCGTAACGCCATACTTTTCGCACCAGGTGGCAAACTCATCTATGCCAAACTGATTGCTTTCTTTGGTCAGCCACGCGTAATCCAGCCTTACCGGGCGCGCTGATTTTGGGCCAATACCATCGCGCCAGTTGTATCCCGAAACAAAATTACCGCCGGGATAACGGACGGTGCTAATCCCCAGCTCTCTTACCCGTTCGCCCACGTCCTGACGAAAACCCTGTGCGTCCGCCGTGGCATGGCCCGGTTCATAGATGCCGCTGTAGACGGCCCGTCCAAGGTGTTCCACAAAGGAACCGTACAGGGCATCGTCCACCCGATCGATGGTGTTTTGTTTTTGAAAAAAGTACTTAATCATTTTCTTCCCTTCTGTTTTCACAATGGATTACAGCTGGAGACTCAGTCGGGATGAGTCGAGAACAAATCGTCTTCAATGGTTTTCATTTTGGCGGTGGTCAGGATATAGCGCGTGCGGACCAGCCACACAGACAGCAGATAACCGACCACGGGAATCCAGACCATCAGTGCGTAAATGCCATCGATCGCACTGCGGCTTTGTTCGGCCACATTGGCCTGATAGCCGGTAAACGACAGAACCCCGCCCACAATCGCGCCACTGACGGCCAGGGCAATTTTGAGTGAAAACAGGTTGCCGGAGGCACAGATTCCGGATAAGCGCTTGCCCGTTTTCCAGTCGCCGTAGTCATCGACATCGCCAATGAACGACCACAGGATGGGTGCACCAATCTGATGAATGACAGACAGGATAAAAAACCAGATGAAAACCAGCACACTACTCTGGGCGGGTAAAAAGAAGAACACGATCGACATTGCCAGGGCTGTCGATTTAGCGGCCTGATAAACCTGGACTTTACACCAGCGGTTGGTGAAATACGGGGTAATGTAAGAGCCAAGAATACCGGCAACAATGCCGGTACTCAGAAACAGCGTGGCGTAATAGTCGTTCAGTCCCATCACGTATTTTGCGAAATAGATACAGGCCGCGCCGCGTACAAAGGAAGGAATGCAGTCGAGAAACATGGCAAAAACACAAACAACCCACTGATCGTTTTTCGTAATTTGCCGGATGATCGCGAAAATCGACTCCCCGGCATTGCTCTTAGGTGTGATGCGCTCTCGGGTGGTTGCGACGCAAAAAACAAACAGAAACAGGGAGATCACGGCAAACAGCGTGATGACCCAGAAGAAACCAATTTGCCGGTTTCCGTTACCGAAAAACGCCACCATCGGCAGTAAGGTCAGGGTGCAGAACAAGCTGGCAAGCCCTGCGCCCATAAAGCGGAACTGCTGGCAGGAAACCCGTTCCTGCGCATTGGTGGTGATCACCCCGCCCAACGAGCAGTAAGGAATATTCACCCCAGAGTAAAGCAGCGACAGGATGAGATAGGTAATAAAGGCATACATGACCTTTGCATGGCCCTGTAAATCCGGCGTGTAAAACATCACCATACAGCTAATGGCAAAGGGCACAGCAAAGCCAATAATCCACGGACGAAAACGTCCCCAGCGCGTCGTGGTTTTATCAATATAAGCGCCGTAAAAGGGGTCGAAAACCGCATCGGCAAAACGTACAACAAGAAATATGGTCGCCACAACCCCAGGTGCCAGTCCAAATATATCCGTATAGAAAAAAGACAAGAACATGGTTATCGGATTAAACAGCATATTACAGGCGGCATCACCGGCCCCAAATCCGGCCTTTTCAACAAAGCCAACGCGACCCGAGCGCACCGGCTGGGCACGATAAGCGGTATCACTGTTTGACGTAATATTCGTTTTCATTTTTCACCTTTCGCCTTCCTGAAAAGAGGTGGCGATAAGCATATGTTTTAGAGCTATTTTTGGCCTACGATAACCCTCGCATAAGCAAAATCATGACTATATTTTCCATATATTTAGCTTATGCAGGCATAAAAGCCGGAGGACGTTACCCCATTGTGTAACCTCCTGTGATGGAGAACGGTGTGATTTCCTGTATATAAATATCGTGCTGAATGGCGGCAAAAAGATCATTAAGAGGACAGTAAAGAGGAATAAAACAGAATCGTTTCACCCACCCTTTTGTGGGTTTGAATTAACTAATCATTTAAGTAAAAGAGGTTAATTAAGATATTGCTCAATCGATATAAACCTGATGAAATGCATTATCGTTAAATAATGAAAGCTAAAAATATACAGTGCAGAAACATGCGTATTTAGTGTTGTAAAAACGCGGTGAAAGTGCCCTCACGGCGTCAACGTACCAGGCTGACAGCCGATACATCTTCATCGTGCAGCACGCGTTTCCTGTCGCTTGCAGAAAGCAGCCCACCCTCAGTGCAGGCGCAGGGCCATCTGCTCTGTCATCGGCTGCCCTGCTGCTGCGGTCTGAAAGCGGCGGTCAGCGCTGCCACCGTGCAACCTCGAAATGACATTATGAATAAATTCCATTAACTTACTCGTCGCAGGAAGCCCAAACGCACGCTACGCTTATCGGCATCATTGGGTTTGTGGTTGAATACAAACAACATTTTCAGGCATACGATTAACATGAATTATTTGAACGACATACAACACTATATTGAAAACAAACCTGCACTTTCTGTTGCTATTAACCTCGTTGTGTTGATCGTCGCGGGCCTGGTTGCGCATCTGATTTGTAAGTTTTTTGTGGTAAAAGTGGTACGTAAGGTGTTTTTTAGTACCCATAAGAAACAGGTGCCGCTCGACAAAGATGTCAGGTTGTCTGAAAAAATCTCTAATTTCATTCCGGTTATCACCGTTTACTTTCTGCTGCAGTTTATGCCGGACTTGCCCGAGCACCTGTTAATCGCGATTAAGACTATCTGCGGCATTTTATTTATGGTTTACCTGTCGCTGTTTTTTAATGAAGTCCTGGAGATTATCAATATCTCCTATGTTAAAAAGTCGAAACGTAAAAATCATTCGATTAAAGGTTATATTCAGGTCGGCAAAATCCTGGTGCATATCATCTCGGCGATTATGATCCTGGCCATTATGTCGAATAAATCGCCAGTGATTATTATCTCCAGTCTCGGTGCGGTGGCGGCGGTGCTGATGTTGATATTTCAGCATACCTTGTTGTCGCTGGTGGCGAATATTCAGCTGTCATCCAATGATGTGCTGCAGTTGGGCGACTGGATTGAAATCCCGGCGAACAACATCAGTGGTGAAGTGATTGATATCGCCCTTCACACCATCACCATTCGCAACTGGGACAACACGCTTTCCCGTGTTCCCACCAAAACCTTTCTTACTGAAACCTATACCAACTGGCAGGCCATGTTCTCATCCGGTGCTCGCCGAATCATGCGCAGTTTTTACATTGATCAGACGTCGATAGGTTTTGTGGACCACGCCATGCTGGAGCCCATGACGCAGATTCGCGGCATCAATGAGCAACTCTCCAAACTTATGGATGGTCGGGAACTGAGTGCCGTAGGTAACCGCTGGTTTGTTGAAAACGGTATGACTAACCTGATGATCTTCCGTCACTATCTTACAGCCTGGCTGGCTCAGCGAGATGACATCAAAAAAGACATGTATATCGTGGTGAGGTCGATGAAGCCTTCTTCTGAGGGGCTGCCCATTGAAATCTATTGCTTCACGTCATCAATTCTGTGGGTCGACTATGAAAATACCCAATCGACAATCTTCGAATATATTTATGCCATCGCTAACGTCTTTTCATTGCGCATCTACCAGCGCCCGTCAGGAAGCGACCTGAGTTTTCTGGCACAGGAGCGTCAGCAACCGGCAACCCATAATGAAGCCCAGACCTGAGAAGCCTTTGCCCTGCCTGCTCTTTTTCAGACGTGAGCAGGGCTAAACAAATTCGGTCCGCCAGGCTGTCCAGCACCGCCTGGCGCTTATCGTTGGTGTATCGGACTTTCCTGAAAAATTGCGAATAAATACAACATTAATTATAAAAATCATTTATTTATTAATAAAATGCAAATGTTGATTACTTCACAAAAACAACAAATATGACAGCCTTTCATTAAATTGAAACAATTCTGTCATGAAAAAAACGTATTCTGTTGGCTCCTGAAATCGAGGGTACAGATATGATCATCAAAGCTAAAAACCTGAAGGATGCAGAAAACTTACTGCACTCAGGCATCAATAAGGTGGAGCTGGCATACGACATCGGTTGTGACGATTTCTTTCGTCTGGCAAGTCAGTGGTGCGAACGCGGTGCGCGCATCAGTAAAAGCCAACAGCATTTTGTCGTTTCAGTAAAAAACTTCCCCATCCCGCCCAACGATTGATTATAACAAGCTACCAACCTCACACCGCCTCCCTGTTGTTACAGCCAGGCACCGTGTGATTTCAAGCGCCAACCAGAACTTTTCTAAGCCGCTCATCACTGAGCGGCTTTCTCGTTTCTCAGTGCCCCTGTCTGACGCTCGCCGCCGATGATCAACGCGCTCAGCACGGTGTGACTGACTGAGCCTGAGACGATCTCAGCAAAAATTATAAACCCGTATCAGTAAGCTTGACGGCATCCAGGCTGGCGTGGTCGCGTTCGTTACCCGTTAACTCGTAGAGGACGCCATCGCGCATCTCCAGCAGGCGATCGGCGTGGATAAAGTAGTGGTCATCATGGCTGATGGCAAAAACGGTTTTTCCTGCAGCCTGCAACGCGGGCAATAACTCACGATAGAAAACCCGACGGAAATGCGGGTCCTGATCGGCGGCCCATTCATCCAGCAGCAGGACGTCGCGTTGCTCAGCGACGGCCAGCAGCAGCGCCAGCCTTTTACTCTGCCCTTTCGACAACTGCAAATTCAGTATTTTATTCCCTTCAATTTTCAGCTTGTCCTGCATTTTGAGCTTTTCGAGCCATTGCTGTACCCGGCCAGGCGAAGCGGGATCGCCTTTGCTGTCTATCAGACGGTCAAACAAATGCACATCGGTGAAGACCGCTGAGAAGTGTTTACGCCAGCTATCAAGGTCGCTGACATCAACCGGTTTGCCGTCTATTAGCAGGCTGCCGGACTGAGGCCGATAGAGTCCTGTGAGTAACATTGCCAGCGTCGATTTCCCACTTCCGTTACCGCCAATTAAAAACACCAGCTCGCCACGATGAAGCGTTAAATTAATCGGCCCGACCTGGAAACCCTTCTCCCCGTAGTGAAAGGTGATATCACGCAGCTCAAGGGTTTGCCACGCGGTGTCGCCAGAAAAGGCAGGAAAATCCGGTTCATACGGGGCGAGGTCAAAGCTGTTGAGTTTGCGAAAGGCGACCTGAGCACTCAGTAGCATTGGAAGTGCCCCAACCGCTGACAGCAGTGGCGTGCGCAGAAACAACAGCGTCAGGGAAAAGGTGGCTGCCACCGCCGTATTGGCCCATCCCAGACTGTTGGCCATGAAAAATACCATGCCAATCGCGCCAAGCATCATGATGTTTGACCAGTTTACGGCACTGAGATGAAAGGTATCGGCACGCACGATATGGTGCCGGTAATCACTGGCATCCTGCTGATATACCTTGTCGTAGATCAGTCTGGCGCGCTCACGGTTAAGCTGGAGCTCTTTGCGTCCCTCAATAACGGTCTGGTAATCGCGATACAGGTTGTCTTCAACATCCCGCAATTTTGCCATATGCTGATAAACCCGCGACACCAGCATCCAGCCGCCTGCAATCGTCACGACCAACCAGCCGCTGGTCACCAGTAACATCTTTGGGGACAGCCAGGCAAGATAGAGTGCCGATCCCAGCGTGATAATGATTCCCTGAATTAACTCGGGCAAACGAACAAAAGCAAGGGTGATGGCCCGCACATCGCTGGTTAATCCCGCCAGCAGTTGTGCGCTACCAATCTGTTCGATGCGCTCCACGCGCGTGTCCAGGATGCGCTTGATAAATTCACCACGCATACGCCAGACAAACTGATGGCCCAGCCAGGTCAGTGCCAACTGCGAGGCCAACGTTACCGCCATCAGCATAACCACCTGGAACAGGAACGCGGGCAGGACCGTCAGGGAGGTATTAATCGCGACAATCATCTCGCTATTAATAAAAGCGATCATGCCAATACCTAAGGCGGCACTCAGTAGCGTGAGCAGAATTACGCCAATAAAAGGCCAGCGATACTGGCGAAAAACCACATTTAACAGTGCCATAAAACCTTACCAGACATGAAAATCAGCCAGCAGTGTAAAGTGATGGCAAATGATAGCAATCGTTATTCGCACCTTGTGTGACGGTCTAAAACGCCCGTCGGAAAGTGAGGTTATAGCGAAAGGCGCCGGTGAGCGGATGGATACCGGCTTTAAGCGGTAAGATACCGTGATAGCGCAAGCGCGAAGGCCCGCCCCAGACCACCACATCGCCATGTTCCAGCAAAACCCGCTGAGCATGGTCACTTCGCTCAAAGCCACCGAACTGGAAAACTGCAGGTAAGCCCAGGGAAACGGAGACAATAGGCTGGCGCAAATCTTTCTCATCCTTGTCCTGGTGCAGCGTGAGCTTAGCGCCGGGCTCATAGCGGTTAAGCAGGCAGGCATCCGGATTAAACCCCGGAAAGCCGGCTTCTTCAGCGGATTGTCGGGCCAGCAAACGAAACGCGTCCGGCATAGCTGGCCACTGACGCTGACTGCTGCTGTCCTGCTCGCTATAGCGGTAGCCGCGCGCGTCCGTAGACCAGCCGAAATCACCGCAGTTGGTCATCGCAACCGACATGCGATGACCACCTGGTGTGATGCGGTGTTCAAACGGATTTTGCGCGGCAATCGCCATCATCGCCTGGTACAGTGCTTCCGCCTCATCGCGGGCGCGGCGGCGTAAAATTACCGCGCCCTCAGCCAGCGGTTCCTGCCAGGGTGAGGCGTCACTAAACAGATCCAGCATAGATGTTCTCTCTGTCAGTCAGATGGAATAATAAAAGCGGAAAACTGGGGCGACATCCAGCTGACAAAGTTGTCTTCTTGCTTGCTGATTAAGTACACCGCCAGTTTCTCTTTGATTGCCAGCGCTTTGGCCTTTTCAGTGCCCAATACCATTAATCCTGTATCCCAACCATCGGCTTCCAGCGCGGTGGTGGCAATCACGGTCGCCGACACCAGCTTATGGTCGATTGGCCGCCCTGTAGCGGGATCGATAATGTGTGAAAGCCGTTTGCCATCCAGTTCATAATAGTTGCGATAGCTGCCTGAGGTACTGATACCATGCCCCTGCAGATCGACCCGCGCCTGAACGGCATTTTCCCGGTCGGTCGGTTTCTGAATCGCCACCCGCCACGGCTGGTTCTGCGCATTCATTCCACGCGACAAAACAGCGCCGCCCACCGAGACCAGATAATTATTAATGCCTTCCTGCTCCATCAGGCGCGCCAGATGGTCCGTTGCAAAACCTTCTCCCACCGTGGAGAGGTCAACATATAAGCCTGGCAGATCTTTTTGCAGCCACTGCCCTTCTCCTCCCTGAATCACCCGCAAATGTTGCAAGCCAGTCAGGGCTCGGGCCGCGGCGATCTGCTGATCGTCAGGAATATGGCTGGGCTGCTTATCGGGACCAAAGCCCCATAAATTAACCAGCGGACCGACGGTAATATCCATGGCCCCTGAGGTTTTCTTGCCGATTCGCAGGGCAAGCGTCACGATATCAGCCATGTTTTCACTCACCGGCTGTGGCGTCGTGGCACGGCTCTGATTAAAGCGCGACAGCACAGAGGTGGGCTTCCAGGTTGAGAGTTCCGCATCATCGGCATCAAGCCGTTGCTGAATGCGCTGCTGGAGCACGGCTTTACGTCCGGCATCAACCCCTGCCAGGCTAACTCGCCACACCGTCCCCATTGTTTTCCCTTCCAGCACCATGGCGTCTTGCTCTTTTGACGACGGGTTATCACACCCTGCCAGCAGCACCATTGCGGCCACTAACAGCAGATTTATCTTAAAGGTCATCAACATTCATCCGTAACAGGTAATTTATGCATATTTCAAAGCACAAACACTAAGTAAAGTAACTTAAATATGGTTGATAAAACTTATGCGTTCTACCAGACTAGCTCGTTCCGCTCGATCTTGAGGGCGTCAGAAAAAGGAGTAACAGATGATTTTATTAATCCTTGCCGCTGCGTTGGGCCTGTTCGTGTTAGGAAGTTATAAAACGTGGCAGCAGCGTCGAAACCGCAATGTGGCGACAGCCTATCTGCGCCGCCGTTGATCGCCTCTGCACCATTTAAGGTCATCCGCCCCTTTATCCGCGCGCTATTGTAGCAAGATCCCCTGTTTTTCCGTGGCTATGAGAGCGGTCGGACTGGCACGATTCCTGCACCAGTCATATCGTCTGATTTGCTGAGAGGTGTGGGATGGAGAAGACAGAGACTGCGATGACTACGATGCAAAACTGGTTAAGTTTTGCTGCGTTCACCTTGTCGGGTGTGGCATTCGAGGGGGCGAGATATGGCAACGTTATCGTGCCGCAGGATGAAACCGGGCCAGAACAGATAACGAATGAATAAAACCAGGGAGCGCATTTGCGCTCCCTGTGACTTTAGAACTGGTAAACCAGCCCTACGCCCACCACGTCGTCGGTATTAATTCCCGCCGCTTTGGTGAAGTCGTTGTCGTCCAGTAAGTTGATTTTGTAATCAACATAGGTCGACATGTTTTTGTTGAAGTAGTAAGTCGCACCGACGTCGACGTATTTCTTCAGATTCTGCTTGCCCCAGTTCTGCACATCGGTACCGCGTGAGTTCACGTAGGCCAGAGAAGGACGCAGACCAAAATCAAACTGGTACTGAGCCACTAATTCCCAGTTATCCGCTTTATCCGCATAACCGTAAGCCGTATTCGGCTGGTTACGGCTGGTGCTGTCACCGAAGCTGGTCGCGTTATACGACCGGGTATACATCGCAGCCAGATAAATATTATTGGCATCATATTTCAGACCGCCGGTATAAGCTTCCGCTTTATCACCACGTCCCAGGATACCCGCAGCATTACCATTCTGGTTGCTGGTACGATCGGACTGGAAGGTTGCGGCACCAATACCGAAACCGGAACCCAGATCATAGGTGGTGCTCAGGCCCCAGCCGTCGCCGTTTTCACCCAGCACATCACGACCACCGCTCGCTTCCGTTGGGTTGTCATTTTTGCCCTGATACTGGACGGCAAAGTTCCAGCCATCGACCAGACCGAAGAAACCGTTGTTACGATAGGTCGCCATGCCGTTGCCGCGCTGGAACATAAAGTTGTCCGCGCCATAAGTATCACCACCAAACTCTGGCAGAACGTCGGTCCATGCGCCGATGTCATAAGCCACGCCGTAGTTGCGACCATAGTCAAATGAACCTGCATCGCCAAACTTCAGCCCTGCAAAGCCAACGCGGGTATAGCTGTCAGCCGTGCCTTGCGCCTCAGAATTGTTGAGTGCGGCCTGGTATTCCCACTGGCCATAACCACTCAGTTGATCGGTGACCTGGGTTTCACCCTTGAAGCCAAAACGGACATAGGACTGGTCGCCATTGGCGCTGTCGTTATCCGAAAAATAGTGCAAACCGTCTACTTTGCCGAACAAATCTAATTTATTGCCGTCTTTATTGTATATTTCAGCCGCATTTGCCGATCCCGCTGCTGCCAGTAATGCAGGGATCGCCAGGGAGAGAATGTGACGCTTCATTTTATTACCCTCTGTTATGTGCCTTTTATATTTGCCACTGCAAACCGATGGTAATATCGGTCGGCAAACCATTGTTGTTTCATAGCGAGTAATAATCCATCGTAAAAATGCTACTAAATTTCCGAAACTGTTTCATAATCTGTAAAATTTATTTCTACATGTAAATAACAGGGAACTTATTAGCCGCACAGAGTGATAAAAAATAAAGCACAAAATGATAATCCAATCGAAAATAATAGTTATCAGGATGATTTTAATGGGAATATTCCTAAGCACTCAATGGTAAAACTTATTGCGCCCCAGCCAATATACTTACTCCCGCTATCATCATTTATTTCTTATCTTCATTCACCCCGAATGATTTTTTTTACCCTTATATATCGCCGGGCTTATTGCCCGGCTTTTTTTTGCCTGATCGCCTCTGCTCTGGTTTCATACACGCTAAATAGCCTTGATTGTTGCCGCTTTTATCACCAAATTTATTTGTTGATTTAAGAAAATATAGTGCGTCAGCAGGTAAGGCTTATCAGGTAATTAGTCACTCCATGAAACTATAACAGGCCGCCCGATTCGGACTGGCGATATTAGCGCTCGCGCATCGATTCTTTGACTTTATTCAACGGCTTAAGCAAATAGTCCATTACGGATTTTTGTCCCGTCTTAATCTCAACGTTCGCCACCATACCAGGAACAATCGGGAAGCGCCGTCCCGCCCGATTCGTCAGCTCCGCTTTTTGCGTACGCACATAAACCCGGTAATAGAACTGGTCGCGCTTGACCTCATCCTGCAAGGTGTCAGGAGAAACGGTTTCCACCACGCCCGCTAAGTCACCGTAAATCGACGAGTCATAGGCGGTGACTTTGACCACCGCGGCCAGGCCGGGCCGGATATAGGCGATATCACGAGGATTAATGCGGGTTTCAATCAACAATTGATCTTCCAGAGGAACGATCTCCATTATCTTTCCGCCCGGCTCAAGTACCCCGCCGACTGTCGTAACCTGAATATCCTTCACAATCCCACGCACCGGTGAATAGAGCGTCGCGCGCGTCAGTTGATCTTCTTTGCCTGCGGCGACCTGAAGCTGGGCATCCAGCTCAGCATTGTTTTTTACCTGCTCTTCATGAGCACGAACCAGATAGTCGTTACGCGCCTCATCGATCTTACCGCGCAGATCGCTTACCTGGCGGCGCAGGCGGATCACTTCTACCTGCCCTGCTGCCCCCTTAGCCACCAGCGGTTCAGTTAAACGCAGCTCATCCTGTACCAGCCGTAAAGACTGTTGCAGATTACTGATGGTTTCGGTCAGATTACGGCGACGCGACTCGTACAGTTGCCTCTCACGCGCCACCAGTTGCGGCTCTTTCTGCGTCTCTGCACTGAAGGTAAGCGGAATCCCCGACAGTTCAGCGTTAAGCCGTTCTGAGGACGCACGCAGCGTGCGCACTCTGGCTTGTACTTCGCCAAAGTTTGACTGAAAACGGGTGGGATCAAGCGTGGCCAGTATCTGGCCCTTTTCGACGATATCGCCCTCATGCACATTGAGCTGCTTAACGATGCCGCCGTCCAGGCTGTCAATCACCTGTGCGCGGGTGGATGGCGTGACCTTTCCGGTGCCTACCGTGACCTCATCAAGAATCGCTATGTGCGCCCATACAAGAAAAATGGCCAGCGCCGCCGTACATAACCAGATGATTGCCGACGTACGCCGTTCATGTTTGGCCAGATCTTTGTCCATCACCACGCTCATGCCGCACCTCCCTGACTGGCATCCGCGACGTTGTGGGTCGCGCGCCGTAAAATCTGATCTTTTGCGCCGTCCGCGATGATGCGGCCGTTTTCCATTACGACAATACGATCGACCATCTTCAACAGGGCGGGACGGTGCGTCACCAGAATCAGCGTGCGTCCACTGATCCAGCCCTGCATCTGGCGGATAACATGCTCTTCAAGCTGCTCATCCATGGAGGCGGTCGGCTCATCCAGCAGCACGACCTGCGGCTGGCGCAGAATCAGTCGGCTGAGCATAATCATTTGACGCTGTCCGCCTGACAGCCCGCGCCCGCCCTCATTGATAATGCGATCCAGACTGGCCGCATCCTGCTGGACCAGCGACAGTGCCCCACTGATGCGTAATGCCTGTAGCATGTCCTGCTCGCTGGCGTGGGGATTGCCGAGCAGCAAATTCTGCCTCAGTGTGCCAAAAAACAGACGGGAATCGTGGGACAGCCAGCCGAGCTGTCGGCGTAGGTCGGTCGGATCGATATGGGCCATATCCACGCCGTCTACCAGCACTTTTCCCTGACTGGCCTGCGCCTGGCCCGCCAGGATCTTCAGTAAGGTGGATTTCCCCGCACCGACCTTCCCCAGAATGGCGATTTTTTCACCCGGCTTGACGTTCAGCTGCTGCACATTAAGCACGTTCTTTTCGTTTTCTTCGTCGTAGGTATAGTGCACGTTGCGCAGTTCATAATGCCCGGTCAGCGTCGGGCAGTGCGCCATGGTGGCGGAATCAGGTTTATCGAGTGGTTTTTTCAGCAGCTCATCCAGCCCTTTCATGGCGGTTTTGGCGTGCTGCCAGCGTGAAAAGACCATGGTTAACTGCATCAGCGGTGCGATAGTGCGCGAAGAAAGCATGCTACAGGCGACCAGCGTTCCGGTGGTGATTTGTGAGTCCAGCACCAGGTAAACCCCAAACACCAGCATGCCCGCATAAGTCAGTTGCTGCACGGTCGCTGCCCAGCCGGTCAGTCTGGCTCCCCACAGGCGTTGCTGATTACCGATCGCGGCACTGACCTCATGTGTCTGCTCCCACTGGCGCTGAAAATAGGGTTCGGCCTGCAGCGCTTTGATGTCTTCAATGCCTTCTATCGTTTCAACCAGCACGGCGTTGCGTAGCGCGCCTTCGCGCAATCCGGCTTTCGCCAGCCGCGCCATCGGGAACTGGACTAACATGCCTGGAATAATGATTAACGGAATAGCGGCCAATGGAATCAGTACCAGCCAGCCGCCAATAAACGACATGATAAACAGGAACAGAATGACAAAAGGCAAGTCTGCAGCCGCGCCGACGGTGGTTGAGGTCAGTAACTCACGCACCTGATCGATTTCGCGCAGCTGAGAGATAAAGGACCCGGTGGATTTGGGCCGTGACTCATTGCGGATATTCATTGCCCGGGCAAACAGCATGGCGGAAACTTTTAAATCGATGCGTTTGCCCATCAGGTCAGACACCTGCGTGCGCATCAGGCGAATCAGATATTCAATGGCGGCGGCAATCAGTACGCCGACAAACAGCACCCACAAGGTGGCCTCGGACTGGGCGGGAATCACCCTATCGTAGACCTGCATTGAAAAGAGAATACCGGCCAGCGCCAGCACGTTACTGATTACCGACGCCACGGAGATTTCCGCGATGCGACGTCCCATGCCGCGAAAGTTTTTCCAGAACCAGTGCGGTTCATAGGGCTGGACGAACTCATCGATTCGGGCATCTCTGCCGCGTGCGGCTACGCCAATCACGCCGATATCACCCTGCGCTCTGGAGAGCAGACCGGCCAGCTCGCCTTCGCGAATCACGTCACCGCCTTCGCTCAGCCAGTAGCGTGCGCCGCCGTCAGCATCGATCTCTTCCAGCACCGCAACGCTGTTATTTTCCATGACCAGCACAACGGGCGTGATCTCCTGCCGCCAGCGTAGTTTGTTCTGTGGCACCATCGTGAGATGGAGCCCAAGGAGACCACACAGGCGCTCCAGCTGCTGTGCCACCGGCAGGTGTTCAAACCAGCGCATTTGCTGGCGCAACGTTTTTCCATCTGCAGGTTTGCCGAAACGGGCCGCCACGCGCAACATCGCAGCAATCCAGTTATCGGTCGTCGGGTTTTGTGCACTCATCGTAAACGCCTTTTAAAACGGGTTCGCTATTGCAACGAAGGAAGAAGATCGCCACTGCTTTTTTGACGGTCGATACCCATGATGTCGAGCAGGTTATCAACCGCAGCGGCGTAGCGGACGGTGGCATCCCAGCCGTCGTAAAGCGCAGTTATCCGCGCGCTGTCGGCCTGAAAAACATCCTGCTCGACGCTGAGCAGATCATTCAGGCTGCGTTTACTCAGCCGGTATTCATCGGCATAAACGTTGCGTGTATGTTCAGCGCTGGCTAACTGCGCCTCACCCGCCAGTTGACGCTGCTGAGCGCCAATCATGTCGGCGTAAGATGTGGAGGCATTTTGATTAATCGTGAGTTTGGCTTGCTGTACCGCAGCCTGCGCGGCGAGCCTATCGCCTTCTGCTGACTGTGTTTTGGCATTGACCAGACCGCCCTGATAGAGCGGCGCTTCGACCTGAAGCTGGACTTCATCATCCCAGTATGAGCGAGTGTCATTTTCATAACGTGTCCGACCGGCCTGGACCTTGATGCTGGGCCAGTGCCCCGATTGAGCCTGACGTACCCGCTCCCTGGCGGCTTCCTGCTTGTATTGTGCACTGCGCACCGCAGCACTGCTTTCATAGGCAATTTTGTCCAGGGTAATTTGCTGTTGTAGCAGTGCCTGGGGCAGTTCAGGCAGCGTGGCAGGCACCACGCCGGTCAGGACGGTAAGCTGTGCGTTAGCAGAGCGCAGTTGCGCCAGATACTGCTCACGCGTGGCATGCATGGCGGCGATACGTGTTTCGGCCTGCAGGACGTCAGACTGAGAGTTTAGCCCGGCATCCGCGCGCATTTTGGCGATGTCACGCACGTGTTCAAGCGAGGCGATATTGGTCTGCGCGGTAGCGGCCAGCGCCTGGTAGCGTTTGACCTCCAGATACGACTGCAAGGCCTCTTTAGCGACCTGCGTCATCGCGTCGAATAAACTAAACTGGTAGGCATCCGACAAGGCATGCTGTTCGTCTATTGCGCCATTGGTGCGGCCAAAGTCATACAGCAGTTGGCTCAGCACGATCCCGCCGGAACCATTATTATTCAGGCTGCCAGAGGAGTCGGTTTGATGAGAACGCCCCGCCGCCCCCTGAAGCGATAGCTGAGGATACCAGGCGCTCTGCGCAGCACTGAGATCGCCTTCACCGATATGAATCTGCGCCGCCGCCTCCGAAATCTTCGGGTTACGTGAGAAGGCGCGTAATATGGCATCTCGCAGCGTTAAAATGGCGACCTGCTCTTCACTCGGTGCCGCTCGCCAGTTAAATTCCGCTTTGGGGAGCGGTGCGGCAAACGCCGCGGGTAATACCACGCCATTCAGGGCGTAAAAAAACAGGGCTAAACGCGCTTTGTTCATTATTCATACCAACAGGTTTTCTTATGATCATTTGAAGACGTCCTGGTGATTTCAGCATACAAAAAAGCAAGGTCACGATGAGCATTACGCATTTTATTGTTAATTTACTTAATGCGTTTAATAGAGACCGCTAAGCGCGAGTTAATATTAATAGTACATATCCCCTAGCGGTTCATTCTAAAAATCACCAATTATCAAATATCTTTACTGAAAGGCGATTTTTTAATCAGTTGCATCCTCCTTTACCAGTTAAGAAAAAATAAACAACAACCTGTTTGAAGAAGTTGCAGGGCTTACCATTCTTAAAAGCGACAATGCAGGATGCCAAAGCGTCAAAAGTAAGGCTGCGGCCAACCCGTCGTATGGATACAGGTAACTGCGCAGAGGTTTCCACGGCCCGCGGGTTTGCGCTATGCGGCCCCCTTTACTCAGACCGGAAGCCTTTGCCCGAAACGGCAACGCAAGGCCTGGTGCAGGTTTATAAGCAGGCTGGCCTCCAGCCAGTGCGTCCATTTTGCGCATCGCTCACAGAGCGTGGCGGCCCGCAAGGTTGCAGAAAAAAGCAGCGGGTGCTTACGCAACCGCTGCTGTGAGTCACTGCTTAACTACGATGTGGCAATTTAGACGACGTGTACCTGCAGATTGTGCTGGACCAGCACATCCCCAAGCGTGTTGTCATTGGTGAGTGCCGAGTTATGGTAGACCTCATAGGACTGGCCATTCACCATGCGCTCTCCACTGATCTCCCACGTACCGCCCAGGCTGTTAACCAGGGTGACCAGGCTGCCATCTGCCCCTTTAATCATCAGATCATCGCTCTGTTTGTCAGTAATATTCAGTGCCTCGTTGAGATCCAGTTTCACTGAATTCGTCCCGCTCTGGCCGAGATCGAGCACTTCAATATTTTCCACTTTCAGACCAAGATCGGTCAGATCCAGCGTCAGATGTTCACCGTTCAGCACCAGCGTATCGGTACCGGCTCCGCCATCAATATGGTTAAAGTGCAGATCGCTTACCGTGACCGTATCAGCACCACTGCTACCGGTGACCGTTGCACCTTCTGACGTCGTGCCATCGGCCAGCGTAATCACCACGCCTCCAATGCTGTAGCTTTCCTCTGCTGGCGTTTGATCTACTGCGGTTTCAGCCACGGCAGCCGCCGCGACAGCCGTATTCTCCTCCGCCGCACTGACCGGCGCGGCCACATCGGCCTCGGTAGTCAGGGTTGAAGCCACATGCACCGTAGGTGTTGCCTGTTCAGTGGACTGCGTGTTGTGATGCGTATCCAGACTGGACGCAGCACTGTCATCCACCACCGAGAACAGCGCGACGGATTCGGTGGCCGACGTGGTGGCCACCGGCAACAAAGCACCTAACAGTAGCGTATTGGTTGTGGTGTAGCTGTTACCGGCCACATCCGTAATCGTGACCTTAGCCAGCGTACTCAAGGACAGCAGCAGTCCACCTACCGACAACAGCGAAGGGTTGAAGTTAGCGGAGTAACGTCCCAGCGCATCCGTCGTGGTATTGATCGTCGGTCCGTTACTGCCGTTCGCCAGCAGCAACGTGACGCTGACTTTAGCGCCCTGCGCCGCATTGAGCGATCCCCCCTGCACGGTCAGGCCGTTAAGCAGCGATGACACCACGCTCAGCACCGGATCGACGCCCACGAGCGGTTGATTGTGCGACAGCGCCGTAAAGCTACTTGTGGTCGTGGTGCTGTTACCGCCCACATCAGTGACGGTGACGGCAACAGAATGGCTTCCGTCTGCAATGCCTTTCAGGGTGGCTGACGGCACACTTATTGTCCATGCACCGTTACTGCCCACCGTGGTCGTGAAAATATTACCCGCCACGTTAACGGAAACCTGCCCCCCAACCGCATTACTGCTGGTGCCGCTGATGGTTTCTGCAACATTCGCCTCAGTGATATTCAGATAACCATCACCACCGAAGTAGCTGTTGATGCCCGCCGTTGGCGTGGTCCGGCTGACGACGCCCAGCGAAGCCGATGCATTGCCCGTGTTACCCACGCCGTTGATCACGCTGGCCGAGACGGTATAGAGCCCATCTGCAATCGCCGCGAGACTGGAAGCAGCGACAGGAATACTCCAGTTTCCATTGCTGCTGACCGTGGTCGTAAAGGTCTGGTTGCCAATCGTCACCTGCACCACCGAACCTTCGGCATTAGTGGCTGTACCGCTGATGGTCTGGGTGGTTTTAACATCCGCCACGTTCAGTGCGTTATCGCCAAACAGCGAGGTAATCGTCAAGGCAGGCGCGGTGTTACTGATGACGCTCAGGCTACCGCTGCCCGTCACGGTATTGCCGTTAACATCCGTGCCGGTCACCGCAACGGCTTTAACGCCATCGCTGATGCCCGTCAAATCGGTTTTCGGCACGCTGATCGTCCAACTGCCGCCGCTGATGACTTTCGTTGAATAGGTGATACCGTTTAGCGTTGCACTGACTGTCGCCCCCGCAGACAGGTTTGATGTGCCGCTGATGGTTTGATTAGAAGCCAGATCGGCGGCGCTCAGAATGCCGTCACCAAACACGGTATTGACCGTCAGAGAAGGCTGAGTCAGGGCCAGCTGCACGCCTGCGCTGGTGGACGTGGTATTACCCACAGCATCGGTGACCGAGGCACCCACCGTAAAATTACCGCTGAGCAGGGTTGACAGAATGGCCGGTGAAACCGTTGCCGAGAAGGTGCCATCACTGTTGACCACCGCGGTTAACGTGGTGCTGCCAATCGCCAGCCTTACCGTACTGCCGGCGGCTACGCCGGTTGCGGTGCCGCTAACTGTCTGGGTTATCAGCGACTCGGCAATATTCAGTACGCCATCCCCAAACAGTGGGTTGAGTGTCACTTTAGGTAAATTGTTGATACCTACAATGGCAGAAGCTGAACTGTTGGCGGTATTACCGGCGCTGTCCGTGACGCTGACGCCGACCGTCAAAGTACCGTCCGTCAGGCCCTGGAGCAGCCTTGGCGTCAGTGCCACCGAATAGTTGCCACTGGCGTCGGTTGCCGTGACGATTTGCTGACCACCCACGGTCACCACGACACGAGAACCTGCTTCTGCACCGCTCACGACGCCACCAATGGTCTGCCCCAGCAGCGCATCGGCGGCATTCAGCAAGCCGTCACCAAACAGCGGGCTGATGGTAAGCGTAGGCGCAAGAGTATCCACACGAATACCGGCACTGGTGGAGGCGGTATTTCCTGCTGGATCGGTGACCGTTGCGCTAACGGTGAGATTACCCTGTGCCAGGGTGCCGAGAATATCCGGCGTTACGGTGGCGGTGAAAGCCCCGTTGCTGCCCACTGTTGCCGTTACCTGGCTGTTACCCACGTTCAGCGTGACCAGTGAACCTGCAGCAACGTTGTTCACCACGCCGCTAATGGTCTGGCTGGTGGCAATATCGACCAGGTTAAGCACACCATCGCCGAACAGTGACGTCAGGTTGATGGTTGGGGTTTGCGTAAAGATACCGATAGTCGCGCTGTTGCTGGCGACGTTGCCAACGGCATCGGTAACGGTAACGCCCAGGGTCAGATTACCATCAAGTAACGACGTCAGATCGCTGGACGGCAGCGTCACGCTCCAGTTACCACCGGCCTGAACCGTGGTGTTATAAGTGTGAGTTCCCAGGATAACGGTCACGCGTGAACCTACCGCCGCGTTCTCAATCACCCCGCCAATCTGTTGATTGACCGCCGCTTCGGCAATGTTCAGCAAATTATCACCGCCAAACAGGCCGGTCAGGTTACCCACTACAGGCACGGCATCGACAATCGCGGTGACCGTTTCGCCAACGCTGCGGGTGTTGCCTGCCGCGTCGGTTAGCGTCACGTTCACAGCCAGTTCACCATCGCTCAGCAAGCCCAGGACAGATGGCGGCACGACAATCGCCCATTTACCGTCCTGACCGACAGTGCTGGTCAGCGTGGTGCCGCCAAGCGTAACCGCGACCGTTGCGCCTACACCCGCCGACGTTGCCGTACCGGTAATGGTCTGAGCAACCGTCGTGTCGATCGCGCTCAGCGTGCCGTCACCAAACACGGAATCAACCACCAGCGTTAAGGCGGCGTTAACCACCTTGTTCACGGTGATAGTGGCATCCGTTTGATTACCCGCCTGATCGTTGACGCGAACGCCAAACACCAGTGCACCATCATTGAGGCTGGACAGCACCTCCGGTGTTAAATCAATGCTCCAGACGCCGTTAGCGCCAATGACACCTGTCGCGATGGGGGCACCATCTCCGACATACAGAGAAATGGTTTGTCCCTCTTCTGCACCCGTTGCCCGGCCCGTTAACACTTGACCGACGGCAAGATCGGCGGCATTAACCAGGTTATCGCCGAGGAAGCTATCAATCTCAATCACTGGTGCGGTCGTATCAACGTCAATATTACGGCTGGCGGTGCCTGTGTTACCGGCGGCATCGGTCAACTGCGCAGTAATGGTCGTTTCACCGTTGGCCAGTGCCTGCATATCGCTGGCTGGCACGCTGGTGGACCAGGTTCCGTCGCTCTGGACGATCCCTGTATAGGTTTTACCGTTCAGCGTCACAGTCACCGTGCGGCCCGTTTCGCTGGTGTCTGCTGTACCACTGATCGTCTGACGCGTTGAACTCTCACTGGCGTTAACCACATCATCGCCCGCGAAGCTGTTAATCGTCAGTGTGGGTGCCGTCAGATCGATCTGAACCGTACCGCTGGTGGACACGGTATCCGTTCCGTCGGTGGCGTTGACGGTGATGGTGACGGGTCCGTCAGTGCTTCCGAAATCGCTGACCGGCAGCGTTGCCGTGGTCCAGTTACCGTTAGCGTCGATCGTGGTGCTGTACTCCACCCCGTTGATCACGACGGTGACGACGCCGCTATCCCCCAGGTTTTGCGATGTTCCGCTGACCACAACGCCGCCCGCCTGCTGATCGACCGTACTGATGATATTGTCACCCGACACAGTGCCCAGCGTGACGAGCGGGCCTGGTGGCGGTGTCAGATCAACCTGTAGCGTCAGATCCTGGGTGACCGGATTGCCTGCCAGATCGCTAACGGCAAGCGTTAAGGTGGTGGTCGGTTGTGTAAAGGTGCTCATTTGCTCTGGCGTCAGCGTCAGGCTCCAGGCACCATTCGCGCCCACGACCGCCGTACCCAGCACGGTGCCGTTATAGGAAACGGTTAACTGTGTGCCGGTTTCCGCGCCCTCAGCGACCCCGGTCAATACCTGAGACTGAATACTCTCGGCGTAATCAAGCGCATTATCACCCGCAAACGTCACCCCGGTGATCGAAGGTGCCGTGGTATCGATCACCAGCGATTCGCTGAGCGTCGTACTGTTTCCGGCGGGATCGGTGACGGTGATGGAAACCGGATAGGTGCCGTCGGTAAAGGCTTCCAGCTGCGCGTTACTCAACGGCAATGTCCAGCTACCGTCCGCCGCGATCTGGGCATTGAACGTGCTGGTGCCAATGGTCACCACCACCTGTTGCCCGTCACCAGCCTCACCAGTACTGCCCGTCAGAGAGATGCCACTCGCCACGTCAGCGGCGTTGACATAGCCGTCACGTGGCAGCGGATCGACGCTCGGTGCCGGCGGGGTCAGATCGGCGTTAAAGGTAAACTGCGCGGTGGCAGGGTTGCCCGTGGCATCCACCACATTCACGGTGACGCTGTGGGGACCCGTGCCAATGGCATTTAATGCATTAGGTGGAATCGTGACGCTCCAGTTGCCATTCGCATCGACAGTCCCTGGATAGCGTGTTCCGTTGAGATCCACGCTGATGCTTACCGCCTGGTTTGCGCCGGTGCTACCGGTCGTGCCGGTCAGCGTTACGCCTGCGGCGGCCTCGCTGATGTTCAGCACATTGTCGCCACCAAACTGCAGGTCGGCAAAGGTTGGCACAGGAACGGTGACGGCGGTGACCACATTAAGCGTGGTGCTGTCGGTATTGCCCGCAATATCCGTGGCGGTGACGGTAATCACATGGCTGCCGTTAGGGATCTGCGCCATTTGATCGGGCGTCAGCACCAGTGACCAGCTTCCGTCAGGCTGAACGGTGGCACTGAGCGGCTGATCGTTATTAAAGCCGCTGAGGGTGACCGTTACCGTCTGGCCGTCCCCGCTAATGCCTGTCGAACCGGTAAGCGTCTGATTTTGTGCTGCTTCACTGGCATTCAATGCGCCGTCACCGAACGGCAGATTGAGGCTGACATCTGGCAGCGTTTGTATGGCAACCACGATGTTGCTGTTTATGGATGCCGTATTGCCGTTGGTGTCTGTCACGGTCAGCGTGACCGGCCAGTTACCGTCTGGCAGTGACTGCAATAAGGTTGAAGGCAGACCCAGTGACCAGGTCCCATCACCATTGATGGTCGCGGCATAGGCTGTGCCGTTAACCGTTACCGTAACGGATGCTGCATTATCGATATTCAGGTTGCCGCTTAACGTGCCATCGGTTTGCGCTTCGACAGCGTTGATACGACCATCACCAAATGGCGTATTGAGCGTCGGCAGCGCAATGGGGGCAGTGGCCGTCGTGAAGTCTTGCGTGGCAGTCGCAGACGTATTTCCGGCACGGTCAGTGGTGGTCACGCTGATCGTGTGCGTTCCATCCGCCAGCCCGGCTATCACGTCTGGCGGCAGACTGGCGCTCCAGTTGCCGTTCGCATCAATGGTCACGTTAAGCGGTGTGCCATCTACGCTGACGCTGACGGTTTGTCCGTCACCAAACGGCGCCGTGCCGGTAATTAACTGCACCGAGGCCGCTTCGCTGGCGTTGATGATGTTATCGCCAAACAACGTTGGGGTTATCGTTGGATCGGCCGGTGTCGTCACCAGGATCTCTACACCTGCGCTGACTTCAGCCGGATTCCCTGCTGCATCGTTGGCGGTGACAACCACCTGCGTTGCGCCATCTGGTAATGCGTCCAGCGCGCCCGGTGCCAGCGTTAAGGTCCAGGCACCGTTGGCGCCGACCGCCGTATTAAACGTCTGATCGCCGATCGTCACCGTGATCGGGGTGCCCTCTGGCAGATTGGTGGCATTGCCGCTAAGTGTAAGCTCGCCCGCCGCATCAGCCTGACTGACAAGCCCATCACCAAACGGCGTATCCAGCGTCAACTCAGGCAATGTGCGGAAGGCCACATCCAGCGTGGTGCTGTTATTGGTCGTGATATTGCCGTTGACGTCCGTGGCGGTAATGGTGAAGGTCTGGCGTCCATCATTGAGCTGCTGCAAATCCGCAGCCGGGATCGCCAGTGACCAAGCGCCGTTACCGTCTGCAAGGGTGGTATAAGTGATCTGATTCAGCACGACGGTAATCTGCGCGCCCGGATCGCTGTTGCCATTGACGGTTAAATCCTGCAACGACTCCGCCTGGTTAAGTGACGCGCCTGCGCTCAGGTTGATATCGCTCAATATCGGCAGGGTCGTATCAACCGCCACATTGTGATTGGTCAGGGCCGTATTGCCTGCCACATCATCCGCCGTGACGACAAAGGTTTGTTGTGAACCAGAAGGCAGGCCGCTCAGGGCTGAAGACGGCACTGACACCGTCCAGTTGCCGCTGGCATCCACCGAGCCGGTATAGCCGACGCCGTTCAGCGTGACGGTCACTACCGTTCCTTGCGCCAGATGCGTACTGCCGCCGCTCACTTCAAGGTCCGAACCCGCTTCGATTGCGTTAATAATGTCATCATTGGCGACCACGTCCACACTCAGCGTCGGCTGGGCAGCGTCACTGGCAATAACATTCAGGGTTACGTTGCTGCTGGTCGGGTTGCCTGCAGCGTCGGTGGCGCTGACGACGACGCTCAGCTGTCCGTCAGGTAATGCACTCACATCCGCCTGCGGGACGGTAATTGTCCAGCGGCCATCATTCTGCACTTCACCCGTATAATTCTGACCATTCAGCGAGACAGTTACCACCTGACCCGCCGTCAGATTAGTACTGCCGCCGCTGATGGTTAACTCTGCAGCCGCTTCAACCCGGTTAACATAATTATCATCGCTGATGGCATCAACGGTCAGTACAGGCAATGCCGCGCTGTCTGCCACGCGCGTCAGCGTCTGGGTTAACGCCGTCTGGTTGCCTGCGGCATCCGTCAGCGTAATGTCCAGCTGATAGGTGCCATCCGGCAAGCCCTGCATCACGCTGGCTGGAATCTCAAGACGCCAGGTGCCGTCCGATAAAACCAGCGTTTGATAGGTTTCACCCTGCAGTGTCACCGTCACCGTTTGCCCTGCATCGGCCAGCGATGCGGTGCCGGTAATCGGAATATTTTGCTGGATTTCCAGCGCGTTAATCTGGTTATCACCGGTAACAGGATTAAGGCTGAGTTCAGGTGGTGTGAAGTCGACCGTGACCGACGTGCTCAGGCTGCCGCTGTTGCTGCCCGTGGCATCACTGACGTTGACGACGACCGTATTCGCGCCTTCAGGCAGTGCCTGCAAGACTGCGCTGCTAAGTGTGACTGTCCAGTTGCCCTGTGCATCCACCGTTGCCGCATAGTCATTACCGCCCAGCGTGATAGTCACAATCTGGCCCGCACCGGTGAGACCGGTCGTGCCCGTGAGGGTTTGTTCGCTGACCGCCTCGACCTGACTGATATAATCATCGGCAAATGGCGTATTAATGCTTATCGCTAAGGTCCCCGTCGCGACCGTAATATCACGGGTTTCTGTAAAACTGTTGCCCGCCGCATCGCTGACGGTCACCGCCAGGGTATAGCTTCCCGCCGCAACATCGGCAAGGGCACCCGCGGGCAGAGTAAAGCTCCAGTTGCCGTTCGCATCGACCGTGGTATTCCACACCTGATTATTGAGGGTGATGGTCACCACCTGGCCTTCACCGGCGTCACTGCTGCCGCTGAGCACGATGGGCGCGGTGCTTTCTGAAGCGTCAACGATATTATCCCCGGCGACCGGGTCCAGCGTCAGGTTTGGTGGCGTGAGATCAACGTTAACATTACCGTCTACCTCACGGCTGTTACCCGCGGCGTCAGTGACCGTAACCCTGTAGTTGGCGCTGCCTTCATTCAGTGTGGTTAAGGCATCGGCAGGAATATTCACACGCCAGTTACCATTGCCGTCTACCGTACCGTTATAAACATTGCCGCCCAGTGAAACACTGACGGTCTGACCCACACCGCTTACGCCCGTGGTTCCGCTCAGCTGTTGAGTGCTGGAAATATCAGCGGCATTGAGGGTGCCGTCACCGAATGCCGTAATCACGACAGGATTAGGCAGGTTGTTGATCGCAACGTTTAAGGTGCCTGAGCTGCTCAGGGCGGCACCCGTCGTGTCCGTCGCTGTCACCGTCAATGTGGCAGGACCATCCGCCAGGCTCGCCAGCGCAGCAGCCGGGATGATCACGCTCCATGTACCGCCAGCGGAGACCACGGCGTTATAGGTGACATTATTAAACTGCAGCGTGACGGTGCTGTCTGGTGCCACATTCACGGTGGTTCCCGTGATGATTAACGGCTCACCGGCTTCGCTGGCATTCAGGAAATTATCACCGCTTATGGTATCCAGTGCCACGCCAGATGCATTGCTGTTAACCGTGAGAGCAAGATCCGCTGTCGTGGTATTTCCTGCTGCATCGCTGACGGCAACCGTGTAGGTGGCACTGCCATCCGCCAGGGACGACAGAACCGTAGCTGGCACCGTCAGCCGCCATGTTCCATCTGCCTGAACGATACCGCTAAACACATCGCTACCCACGGTCAGTGTCACCACCTGTCCGGCCTCGACGTTCGTCGTGGTACCTGACAGTTCCTGATTAACCTGGCGTTCCGCCCCATCAATCAGATTGTCACCGGCAAAAGCATTCAGCGTGAGTGTGGGTAATGAAGCCGCATCTGCCTTGACCGTCAGGTTGCTGGTATCGGTCGTGATATTGCCCGCCGGATCGGTGGCGGTAATGGTTAAAGGATAACTGCCGTTGGTCAGCCCATTGAACGCAGCAGGCGGTACTTCCAGCGTCCAGCTACCGTCTGGATTGGCGGTGGTGCTGACCGTTGTGCCGTTAATATTCGCCACGATAACGGCATTGCCTTCGCTGTTACCGCTTAAGACCAGTGGCTGCTGAAGTTCAGCAGCATTGAGAACGCCATCACCAGACGGCGTAGCCACCGTCAGCGCTGGCGGTAAGGTATCCACTGTGACATTGCCGGACGCATTGCTGGTGTTACCGGCAATGTCGGTAACGGTCACTGTATAAGGCACCGTTCCCTGGGGTAAGGCGGTGAGCACGCCAGAAGGAATATTGACCTGCCAGTTACCAGCGTTATCGACAATACCGGTGTAGTTGATGCCATTAAGACTGACGACAACGCGCTGCCCTTCTCCGGTTACACCACTGTTGCCGGTGATAAAACCGCCCGCTGCCGCTTCACTGGCATTCAGTACGCCATCAACAAAGGCATCACCCGGTGTGGCAACCGGCACGTCCGTCGCCACGACATTAATATCTGAGGTACTGGTCGCCAGCGTATTGCCGTCAGCGTCAGTGATGGTGGTCGTCACCGGAAGTGCACCGTTAGGTAATCCCACGAGGCTGCCGGCCGGCAGCGTGACCGTCCAGTTGCCATCCGCACCCACCGTACCGGTGTAGTTCGTGCCGTTAACATTGACGTTAACAATGCTGCCCGCCGGAATATTGCTGGTGCTGCCGCTAAGCACCACCTCGCTTGCCACGTCATCGGCATTGAGATAGTTGTTGTTGCCTGCAGGAGCCAGAGCAACGCTGCTTCCCGTTGCGTCAACCACAAAGTTAAGCTCAGTGCTGGTCGTGTTACCTGCGGCATTCACCACGGTGACGGTCAGGGCCTGATTACCCTCATTCAGGGTTGCCAGTGCGGCTGGCGGTATACTGATGCTCCAGTTTCCGCTTGCCTCAACGGTGCCGCTGTAAGTGACACCGTTAATGGTTACGGTGACTTGCTGGCCGGCCTCTACGTTAGTCGATGTGCCGGTAAGGGTTTGAGGGAGTTTTTGCTCTGACCCATCCAGCACACCGTTGCCAGCAAAAGTCCCGCTGTCAACGCTCAGCGTGGGTTGCACTTCTGGTGCTGTGGCGACATTCAGCTCGCTGGTGTAGGTCGTCTGGCTGCCATTCGCGTTGGTGATGGTCACGGTAAAAGGATTATTACCCGAAGGCAACGCAGCCAGATCGGACTGATCGATGCGTAACGACCAGCGCCCATTAGTCGTGACAAACGTGCGATAGAACCGGCCATTGAGTGACATGGTGACCTGATCGCCATTCTGACCGGTACCGCTCAATACCAGCGGTTGCGTCAAATCGCTTACGCTGAGCGTATTATCGCCGCCCACGGGGTCCACGCCCAATGAGGGTGGAAGCGTATCAATGGTTACGGTGCTGGTCTGGGTAACCACGTTTCCGGCCTGATCGATTGCGCTAACGATCAGTGAATTGTTACCCTGGGGCAGCACAGCAAGATCGCCTGCGGGTAGCGTCACGCTCCAGCTGCCATCGCTGTTAACCGGAACATCATAGGTTTTGCCACCCAACTGAACCTGGACCTGTTGCCCGGCACCGGTAATCCCGGTACTGCCGCTCAGCACCTGATCGCTGGCGGTGTCCAGGTTGTTAATCACCCCATCGCTCACCGATCCGGCATCCAGGGTAATGGCTGGCAGGGTCGTAGCCTGCAACGTAACGTCTGCAGTATCGGATAACAGATTACCGTTGGCGTCTACCGTACTGACGGTGATCTGCTTCAACCCATCGCTTACCCCGTTAAACGCGGTTGACGGAATGGTGACGGACCAGAGGCCATTCGCATCTACCGTTCCGTTGTAATTAACGCCATTAAAATTGACCGCAACCTGCTGCCCTGGCGAACCACCCGCGATCGACCCTTTTACGGTTAATCCTTGTCCTGCTTCAAGGGCATTGAGGAAGCCATCACCGCCCAGTGGCTGCGATATGGTCAATGTACCAGGCGTACCCGTTGCCGGTTCGACGGTAATGGATTCATTATTGGTTGCACTGGCGCCTGCACTATTGCTGACGCTGACGTCAATGGTGGTGGAACCGGCTGCCAGCGCCCCGAGCGCTGCGGATGGCACCGTCACGCTCCAGTTGCCGTCTGGCCCGACAGTGGTGTTGTACGTCTGCCCGCCCAGCGTTACGGTGACGGTCCGCCCCGCCTCGACGTTGGTGGTGGTGCCCGATACCAGCTGATCGCTGGCCTTCTCGGCGTTATCCAGTACGTTGTCACCGGCGAAGTTGTCTACCGTGATGGTCGGTGGGCCCGGTGGTGTAACCGGGGCATCCACCGTAACGACCTGCTCTGCGCTGGCGGTAGTGCCCGCCGCATTGCTGACGGTGACGTTAAGCGTGGTGGTGCCCGCCGCCAGCGCGGTCAGCGCCGCCGACGGCACCGTCACGCTCCAGCTGCCGTCTGGCCCGACGGTGGTGGTGTACGTCTGCCCGCCCAGCGTCACGGTGACGGTCTGCCCCGCCTCGACGTTGGTGGTGGTGCCCGACACCGGCTGATCGCTGGCCTTCTCGGTATTATCAAGAACGTTGTCACCGGCAAACGGATCAACGGTCAGCGTCGGTGCGCCCGGCGTGGTAACCGGAGCATCCACCGTCACAACCTGCTCTGCACTGGCGGTAGTGCCCGCCGCATTGCTGACGGTGACATTAAGCGTGGTGGTGCCTGCCGCCAGCGCGGTCAGCGCCGCCGACGGCACCGTCACGCTCCAGCTGCCGTCTGGCCCGACGGTGGTGGTGTACGTCTGCCCGCCCAGCGTCACGGTAACGGTCTGCCCCGCCTCGACGTTGGTGGTGGTGCCCGACACCGGCTGATCGCTGGCCTTCTCGGTATTATCAAGAACGTTGTCACCGGCAAACGGATTAACGCTAAGGGAAGGTGTATTGGGTGTGCCTGGCGTTCCCGGTGTACCTGGCGTAGCCGCGTTGTCTTCTCCGCCACCACCACCACCGCCACGGCGGGTGCCAAGTGCAGCGCCCGCAAGACCCAGCAAGCCGACACCACTCGCCGTCATCAGGCCGGTGGAAATATTGCTGTTATCTGCCAGCAGAAGCGGCTCCACGCTATCCAGCGACTCATAGCTGGGCGTCACGGTTGTCGTGGCTAAATCGGTTGAACCAGCCGTGGTGGGAAAGAGCGCATGATCGGGCGGGTTCACGCCATCGTCAAAGACAAGTTCACTGTGATCGCCTGCGGCATCATCCAGGAAGAATTTTTTGTAGCGAACAGAACTTCCGTCACGCATCTGGACGATAAGATCGTCGCCCTGACGCTGGTATTGTACGACGGCCTCACGTGTCCCGTTGATGCGTACAACGCTGGGTTCACTGAGCGTAATCGTTTGTGTTATGCCGCCGTTGACCTGAGACGTGAGCGTACCATTTGCACGAGAAATGATATCGACGCGACTTTGAGTGAGTTCTGCCATCTTGACCTTGCTCCACCAGAATATCTAATTAGCTGAAATGTAAAACCATAAAAATAAGTTATGATTTCACATTGACGTTTTTTCATGCTGTGTATCAGAAAACGTTTCAGTCTGGTGTGGGCAGTGCGAGAAAAAGACACAGAAAACCGACCATGTCCTAAGCATTTACTTTATTTTTTAAAATTCTTGTTAACCGATGTTCATAAACAGCAACACCATGTAATCAATAGTTAACTTATCGCGTTTAAAAATCAATCATAAGATGCAGTTTTATTTATGAATTAATCAAAATAACATTAGCCATATTTGTGATTAATCAGCAGAGCACAGGGTGGGAAAGATGATCTCCCATGTCAAAACATTGCTAAATGTTTCCAGTAAAGAGCAAAAGTGACGGAAAAGACTCTCTTTTTTGGGTTCTTTGCTTTCTGCCAGATACTCAAATTCAGCTAAGCTATTCACCTTGCGAATTTGTGATGAAGATCGTCCTGGAAAGGGAGCTGTTTGGGGTTTATTCGCGGGCTGTGCCAGGAAAGTTCTGGAAAACAAATCCATCAGGATAAAAGTCGGTACACTGGCTTTTCTCATGACCTGTTACAGCAGGCCGGTTAACCTGTTAAACCTGTGTTCTCACAGCGTTTTACAGGAAATTGATGCTACACTTTTCTGCTTTGCTACTGATGAATTAGAGCCATGACAGCACTGGATGCCGCAAAATCAAGCCAATCTGACAGCCGCCTGAGCGGGGGCACCCGTACCATTTTTTTGATCAACGGATTGGGGATGTCTGCCTGGGCCCCGTTAGTGCCCTATGCACGCGATCGATTGCACTTAGATGGCGCCTCATTGGGTGCACTGTTGCTGTGTCTGGGAATTGGCTCACTCCTTGCCATGCCGGTGACCGGCACCTTAGTGGCGCGCTTTGGCTGCCGCAGGGTGATGGTCTGTTCGACGTTAGTGGTGTTATTCATGATGCCGCTGCTCGCCACAGTGCAAACACATCTGTTAATGGCAGCAACATTGATGCTGTTTGGTGCCGGACTGGGCATGCTGGACGTCGCCATGAACTATCAGGCGGTAGAAGTGGAAAAAGCAGCCGGCAGACCGATGATGTCGGGCTTCCATGCTTTTTTTAGCCTGGGCGGTATTCTGGGTGCCGGTGCGGTTAGCCTGCTGTTAAGCCTGACGTTTACCCCGTTAATAGCCGTGTTGATCATTATGGCCGTGATGGGGGTACTGTTGCTCTGGCGTCTGCCAACCTATATGAATCAGCGCTTACATCAGCCCGATCAGTCGTGGCTGGTGATTCCGCGTGGACGCGTCGCCTTTCTGGGCATGCTGTGTTTTATTCTGTTTTTAGCGGAAGGAGCCGTGCTCGACTGGGGCGCACTTCTGCTGTTACAAAACCCCTCAATGACAACGGCGCATGCCGGGCTGGGCTATGCCCTGTTTTCCGTCGCCATGACGATTGGACGTTTTAGCGGCGATAAAATCATTCACCGCGTTGGCCGCTACCCGGTCATGTTGATGGGCGCGCTGGCGGCGGCTTCAGGCATGACCTTAGCCGTGCTCCTGCCCTGGCCAGAAGCCTCACTGCTGGCTTTCTTACTGGTGGGTTTTGGTTTATCGAATACCGTGCCCATGTTATTTAATTCGGCAGGTAATCAGCATGATATGCCGGCGAACCTGGCGATTTCTGCCATGACAACGTTGGGATATGCAGGTATTCTTTCTGGTCCGGCGTTGATCGGGTTCATTTCTCAATGGATTAGCCTTAGCGGTGCATTTTTGCTTATTGCACTGTTATTGTTAGCTGTGGCTGTCAGTGCGCGCAACGTTGCGCGATAATTCAGGTATCTGAGCGCTATGTTGTATAAGTTTCCGCTGACATCCGGTAATGTCACTCGCTTTTTTATCGTATTTAATCTGGTGCTGTTACTGGCGCTGGGCTTTATGGTGCAAAATTCCGTCAATGCCTGGTTGACGGATAAACGTTATGCCATGGCGGATATGGCGCGTGATATTCAAAAACGCATTGATGCCTATCGCTTTGTGACCTGGCAGATCTATGAAAACCTGTCGACCAGCGCCGCCGGATCGACACCCGCCACGAATTTACAAGAGACGCGCCTGCGTCCGGATGTCTACTATCTGGAAAAAACCCGACGCAAAACCGAAGCGCTGATTTTCGGTTCGCATGACAGCAGCACGCTGGATATGTCGATGCGGATGTCCAGTTACCTGGATACGTTATGGGGTGCAGAAACGCCGACATGGTCAATGTATTTTTTAAATGGTCAGGACAACAGCCTGATCATGATTTCCACCCTGCCCCTGAAAGACATGACCACGCGCTACAAAGAGAACGCCATCAGTTCTCTGGTTGAAGCACGGCGTGCAGAAATGCTGCAACAGGCTAATGCGCTGGATGAGCGTGAAAGCTTTTCACCGCTGCGTCATCTCGCTTTCCAGAATGACCACTATTTTACCCTGCGTACGACGTTCAATCAGCCGGGCCATCTGGCCACCGTGGTGGCATTTGATTTACCTGTTAATGACTTGCTCCCACTCAATATGCCGGTGGAAAACTTCCAGCTGCGTCAGGATGCTCCGCTGAATAACAGCGCCAGCAGCAACCAGGAAGATGTCGAAACCACGCAGGTTTCGTTGGTCAGTCACGATATCGAAATAGCCGCAACGCTCCCGAGCACATCGTTACAGCTGGTCTATCAGGTGCCCTTCTTACGCCTGTTGCTCGACAGCGCGCATAATTTGATGTGGCCGTTGCTGATTAACCTGCTGCTGTTCTTGCTGTCACTTGGCGGAATGTTGTTGTTACGTCAACAGTCTCTGCGACCGAGTGAAAACCAGAGCGCCGAGCTGGATTCGCTCCGTGTGCTCAATCAGGAGATTGTCGCCAGCTTACCGGTTGGTTTGCTGGTCTATGACTTCGCCAGCAATCGCACCTTGTTAAGCAATAAAATCGCTGAGCATCTTTTGCCTCACCTTAATTTGCAGAAGATCATCAATATGTCCGATCAGCATCAGGGCGTACTGCAAGCCACGATTAACAATGAGGTGTATGAAATCCGCCACGCGCGCAGCGTCTTATCACCGCATACCCAGCTGTTTATGATGCGCGATCAGGATCGTGAGCTACTGGTGAACAAGAAGCTGCAGAAAGCGCAACAGGTGTTAGATCGTAACCACCAGATGCGTCAGCAGTTGCTCCATCACCTTGGTCACGCGTTAAACCAGCCGCTGGAAAAGATCGTTTCGCAGCTGGTTCACCTGAGCCAGCGTGAGAACGACGAGAGCGTGCTGGATATTCTGGATGAGAGTCAGTCACTGGCCCGCCTGGTTGACGATATCGTGCTGCTCAATCGCCTTGAAGCGCATGACTGGTCCCCGGATGCCTCGGTGTTTAACCTGCAGGAACTGCTGGACGAGATCACTCTGGAAAGTCTGCCGCTGCTGCGTCGCAAGGGATTATCGCTCGTGGTGAATAATCATCAGGCGAATGATGAAATGCGGTTTGGCGATCGCCGTGCCCTGCGCAAAGTGCTGACGACGCTGATGCATTATGCCTTGATCACGACGCGCTGGGGCAAGATAACGCTCGAAGTGAAAACGGCGGAGCACCATCCCGACCGCCTTTATATCGAGCTGGTGGACACCGGTGCCGGACTCACCGTGGATGAACTGGCCAATGTCGACTTCCCGTTCCTGGGCGATACCAGCCAGGATCGTTATGGTCAGGCTTCCGGGATGGCGTTTTTCCTGTGTAAACAGCTGTGCAAGCAGATGGGCGGCAGTCTGGAAATCGTCGCCAAAGCGGATATTGGCACTCGCTATAATATTCAGCTTCCGCTTACGCTTGAAGAAAAGCGTGAAGAGGATGAAGAGAAAATCCTCGAAGGGATTACCGCCCTGGTGGAGATCGCGGTTGAAGACGTCCACAAGATCGTCTGTCGCCATCTGGAGAACTGGGGCGCACGCTGCCTGACGCCAGATGAACGCATCTCAGGCCAGGATCATGATGTACAAATTACTGACGACCCCAGCAAATTATGTGGCTGGGCTTTATTGCTGGCGGAAGATGAACCCGGCCATCATGCTTTAAACGATCAACAGTATCGCGTCAATTTCAATCTCAGCAATGCACTACTTGATGCATTACTGGAACTGATTGAGAAGCAATTGTCCCACGATGTGATGGAGGATGACACCGACGATGACGCCAGCACGCCACTGTTAAGTGGTGGCTATTTCCAGCTGTTTACTGAGACAGTACCGGATGATGTAAAGAGATTGTATACTGAGTCAGCGATATCAGATTATGCCTCGCTTGCTCAGACAGCTCATCGCCTTAAAGGCGTGTTTGCTATGCTCAATTTGACACCGGGCAAACAGCTTTGTGAAGAGTTAGAACACCACATTAAAGTGTGTGACGATTCAAACATTACAAATACCACCAGTAATATTGACGCTTATGTCAATCAACTGCTGCAGCAAGGTAACCAATAAGATGAATAACTTGAATGTAATTATTGCGGATGATCACCCAATTGTTCTTTTCGGTATCCGAAAATCTCTGGAACAAATTGAGTGGGTTAACGTTGTAGGCGAATTTGAAGATTCAACGGCGCTGATCAACAACTTGTCCAAGCTTGATGCGAATGTTCTGATCACCGACCTCTCCATGCCAGGTGAAAAGTATGGTGACGGTATTACGCTGATTAAATATATCAAACGTCACTATCCCGACCTGTCCATTATTGTTCTTACCATGAACAATAACCCGGCGATTCTGAGCTCGGTACTGGATCTGGATATTGAAGGGATCGTACTGAAACAGGGTGCGCCAACCGATCTGCCAAAAGCGCTGGCAGCCCTGCAGAAAGGCAAGAAATATACGCCAGAAAGCGTGGCTAAACTGCTGGAGAAAATCAGTGCGGGCGGTTATGGCGACAAACGTTTGTCGCCAAAAGAGAGCGAAGTATTGCGCCTCTTTGCTGAAGGTTTCCTGGTCACAGAAATTGCCAAGAAGCTGAACCGCAGTATTAAAACCATCAGTAGCCAGAAAAAATCAGCCATGATGAAGTTGGGTGTGGATAACGATATCGCCCTGCTCAACTACCTGTCATCGGTGAGTGCGACCCAAATCGATAAAGATTAAGTCCGCAGGCGGTGCGTTTACGCACCGCCTCTCTTCCCGGCTATCCTTCCCGCGTTTTACGTACCCGCTCCGCATAAATACCCAGCGTCGTTTTCAGCACGTCTAACGTCACTGGCTTCGACAGACAGTTGTCCATTCCGGCATCCATACAACGCTGTTTTTCTTCCGCCAGCGCATTCGCCGTCACGCCCACCACCGGGAATACGTGCCCAAGCTGACGCAACCGCTGTGTCAGGCGATAGCCATCCATATTCGGCATGTTCACATCGGTCAGCACAATATCAATGCTGTTACGGCTGAGGACATTTAACGCATCAACGCCATCCTGTGCCGTTTTAACCTGATAACCCAGCGTGCCAAGCTGCTCTGACAGCAACATACGGTTGATAGGATGATCGTCAACGATCAGCACCATAATGTCGTCGTTATGAATTTTCTCTTCCACCGGACTGGCCAGCGACAACGCATCGTTCACGTCGGATTCAACCGCAATGCGGTAAATGCGCGCCAGCAGGGTTGGCAGCTCATGCAGGGTGGCGGTGCTGTGAATCCAGCGCCCGGCCTGGGGCTCACGCGGCATGTCCACGTGTGAGCCGTCAACGGTGATAACTGCGCGAACCGGAGAGCTAACGTCTAACGAATAATCCGTTAACACCACATCATCACTGCCGGGATCAGCCTGATATTCGGCGACCTGAATACCATGCTGCTTTAACAACCGCTCAAGATACTGCGCCAGGTATTCATTACGCATTGCCAGCCAGATTTTCTTATCCTGTAACCCATCCAGCAGCGGGATCGATGGCTGCTTACCGTTATAGATGGGAATGCGCACAATAAACTGGCTTCCCATTCCTGGCTCAGACTCAACCTCAATATCACCGTCCATCATATTGATAAGCTTTTCGCAAATCGCTAAACCCAGCCCGGTGCCCTGGAAATTACGCTGTACGCCATTACCCACCTGGAAAAAAGGATCGAACAGTCGGGTTAACTCTTTTGCCGGAATGCCGACACCGGTATCCCGCGTGCGAAACGCCAGATAGCCTTGTGTGACATAGGCATGCAGGATAATGCAGCCCGTATGGGTAAATTTAATGGCATTATTCAGCAGGTTAGAGATCACCTGTTGCAGGCGCAGTGGATCGCCATCAAGCGCCTGCGGCACATCGTGTTCGATATAGCAGTAAAGCGTCAGACGTTTCTTTACCACCAGGGAGAGGTAGTTACCGACAATGTGGGTAATCACTTCACGCGGCGAGAAAGGACGCGGTTCTATCTTCAGCTGCTCCGACTCAATTTTGGAGAAATCGAGAATGTCGCTGATGATTTTCAGCAGCAGGCTGGAGGAGTTATTCATTGCGGTGACCAGCGACGCTATCCCGCTCGGCAACTGCCGCGTCTGCAGCAGATCCAGGTTGCCAATGATGCCATACAGCGGCGTACGAAGTTCGTGGCTGACCGTCGCGAGGAACATCGATTTCGACTGGCTGGCCTGTTCAGCAGCATGGGCCATTTCCTGTAGCGATTGCTCCATGCGGACACGCGCGGACACGTCCACCAGCACACAGATGGCTACGTTCTCATTTCGATAGCGGGAATGCACGAAGCTGATTTGCAGGTTAGTGTTGCTGCCCGTCAGCACATCGACAAAGTTGACCTGCTGACCACCGATAATCTCATTCAATCGCTTACGATCTTCTTGCGTCAGCAGCGTGAGATAGTTGTGCGCCAGCTCATTACTGAGAATGTTGGTGCCATCGCTGGTGCGCAGAATACAAATCCCGACCGGGGCCGAGGCCACAATTTTACGGTTAAACTGCTCATGCTCTTCCAGCCGGTGGGCATTTTCTTCCGCTGGCAGAAACATGCGCCGCTCAAATAGCCAGGCCAGCGTAAACAGCACAATCGCGCTCAGGATATTAAGCAATAAGGCATTAATCATCATCAGCTTAAGCTGATCGACCAGTACATCGGTCGATACCGACCACACCACGTTAAGATTCGAGGGCGGCAGCGGTTTTTTCAGCACCAGTTGACGATAACCGTCAAGATAGCCAAACCAGGTTTTGTCATCGGGCAATTCATTTAGTGAAAAACCTAAACCACCCCGGCGCGAGGTCAGGAGCGGATAATAGTTTTCATCCGTGATCGTGGCTGTTACGGGCAGGCTACCGGGCTGAATAAACTCCTCAAGCTGAATGTTTTGTTCCACCCCCAGCAAGGCCTGAAGCTTATCGGCAACGTATATCGGCATCACAACAGAGAAGCTACCCACGCCAGGCTGCGCGCTACTGTTTACCCAGTAAGCGGGATTGCGCCGGTCCTCTTCCGAGCTGTTGCGGTAGCGTTGCAGGTTTTCTTGCAGCAGTTTCAGACTGCGATCGCGACTGACGTTATTGCCGATAGCAAAATCCGCCAGGCACTTACTATCCCCACTAATCAGGAAAACCCGGCTCAAATCATAAGATGAGGCAAAGTTGCTTTTCCAGTAATTGATATAGTTGCCAAGTGAGTCCAGTGAGGTGCGCCAGGTGGTGCTCATGGAGGCGCAGTCGTCGCCTGAATACAGTGGCGTAAACTGCGGTTGAATGGTTTTGCCGGCCGGTAACCGACCTGAGGGATCGGCCCCGCTACTGCCACTGGTTAAATGGTTTTCAGCGATGTACTTGAGCTCACGCATCATGCCCGCCGAGTGGCGCACGTACCAGTCAATGGTCCCGTAGTTGCTGGCGAATTCCTGACGAACCTTATTCTCTTTATCGTGCAGTACGCTGATGATATAGAAGGTGGTCAGCACCGCGCCCAGTAACCAGATTAGCAGCGCCAGCGCGCGAAACAGATAGCGCGAAATGCGAAGCGTCGTGCGGAAAGAGACTAGATATTTCAAAGGTGACTCGCAGGTGGCAAGGTTAGTCGCATCGTTGGATTTTTAATGCTCATACACTAGCTTTATCGCAGCAAAAAAGCCAGTCGGCTGCGGAGCGCGACCGCAGTTTGGGAATGTTTGACCTTACCGGAAATCATCCTTGCTAAAACACCACCGCAAAAAAAACGGCAGGTCGGGTTGCCCCTGACCTGCCGTTCATGACTCACGTGCGTTGGATGACTTACACGTCGTCGTCCGCTGCGGGGACATCGTCGTCGTCGTTGTCGACTTCAGGCACGATATCTTCGTCCCCTTCCGCGACGCTGCCGTCGATGGAATCCAGCTCTTCTTCTTCCACCGGCTCCGCAACGCGTTGCAGTCCGACCACGTTCTCGTCTTCTGCAGTACGAATCAGAATCACACCCTGGGTATTACGGCCCACGATGCTGACTTCAGATACCCGCGTACGCACCAGGGTGCCTGCATCGGTGATCATCATGATCTGATCGCTGTCGACCACCTGCACTGCGCCAATCACCGGACCGTTACGCTCGGTCACTTTGATAGAGATAACGCCCTGCGTAGCACGCGACTTGGTCGGGTATTCGCTGTTAGCTGTACGCTTACCATAGCCGTTCTGGGTGACCGTCAGGATAGCGCCCTCTTCGCGCGGCACGATGAGTGAAACTACCCGATCGTTCTGCGCCAGCTTGATACCACGAACGCCCGAGGCGGTACGACCCATGGCACGCACGGCAGATTCGGCGAAGCGCACCACTTTACCGGCAGCCGAGAACAACATCGCTTCATCGTTACCGTTAGTCAGCGCGACACCAATCAGCTCATCATCATCGCGCAGGTTAATGGCAATGATACCGGCGCTGCGTGGTCGGCTGAACTCTTGCAGGCCTGTTTTCTTCACTGTACCGCTTGCGGTTGCCATGAAGATGTTGAAGCCTTCGGTATATTCGCGTACTGGCAGAATCGCCGTGATACGTTCGTTGGCTTCAAGCGGCAGCAGGTTGACGATGGGACGTCCACGCGCACCACGGCTGGCTTCCGGCAACTGGTAGACCTTCATCCAGTAGAGTCGGCCACGGCTGGAGAAGCACAGAATGGTATCGTGGGTGTTGGCCACCAACAGACGATCGATAAAGTCTTCTTCTTTAATGCGTGCGGCTGACTTGCCTTTGCCACCACGGCGCTGCGCTTCATAATCCGTCAGTGGCTGATATTTCACATAACCCTGATGCGACAGCGTAACCACCACGTCTTCCTGATTGATCAGGTCTTCGATGTTGATGTCAGCACTGTTCGCGGTGATTTCCGTGCGGCGCTCATCACCAAACTGATCGCGCATCAGTTCCAGCTCTTCGCGGATGACTTCCATCAAGCGCTCTGAGCTTCCCAGGATGTGCAGTAACTCGGCAATTTGATCCAGCAGCTGTTTGTACTCGTCCAGCAGCTTTTCATGCTCAAGACCGGTCAGTTTCTGCAGACGTAAGTCCAGAATGGCCTGAGCCTGTTGCTCGGTCAGATAATACTGGCCGTCACGAATACCAAACTGCGCCTCCAGCCACTCCGGGCGGGCTGCATCGTCACCTGCGCGCTCCAGCATGGCTGACACGTTGCCCAGATCCCACGCTTGTGAAATCAGGCCCGCTTTGGCTTCCGCTGGCGTCGGTGCACGACGGATCAGTTCGATGATCGGATCGATGTTAGCCAGCGCAATCGCCAGGCCTTCAAGGATATGTGCGCGATCGCGCGCCTTACGCAGTTCAAAAATAGTACGACGCGTCACCACTTCACGACGATGGCGAACGAAGGCTTCAAGAATCTCCTTCAGCGCCATAATCTTCGGCTGGCCCTGATGCAGTGCCACCATGTTGATGCCGAAAGAGGTTTGCAGTTGAGTCAGTGAATAGAGGTTGTTGAGAACCACTTCACCAACTGCATCGCGTTTGATTTCAATGACGATGCGCATGCCGTCTTTATCGGACTCATCACGCAGGGCGCTGATCCCTTCGACGCGTTTTTCTTTCACCAGCTCGGCGATTTTCTCGATCAGGCGAGCTTTGTTCACCTGATACGGAAGTTCGTGAATGATGATCGTTTCACGCCCGGTTTTGGCATCCACTTCTACTTCGCCACGGGCACGGATATAAACCTTACCACGGCCGGTGCGATAGGCTTCTTCAATGCCGCGGCGGCCATTGATGATTGCCGCTGTCGGGAAGTCAGGCCCCGGAATGTGTTCCATCAGCCCTTCAATGCTGATGTTTTCATCTTCGATATAAGCGAGGCAGCCGTTGATCACTTCGCGCAGGTTATGCGGCGGAATGTTGGTTGCCATACCGACTGCGATACCGGACGAGCCGTTTACCAGCAGGTTAGGGATTTTGGTGGGCAGAACTTCAGGGATCTGCTCTGTACCGTCGTAGTTCGGAACGAAATCGACGGTCTCTTTTTCCAGGTCAGCTAACAGGTCGTGGGCGATTTTGGACATGCGCACTTCGGTATAACGCATCGCCGCAGCAGAGTCGCCGTCGATGGAGCCGAAGTTGCCTTGACCGTCCACCAGCATGTAACGCAGGGAGAAAGGCTGGGCCATACGTACAATGGTGTCGTAAACGGCAGAATCACCATGCGGGTGATATTTACCGATAACGTCACCGACGACGCGGGCAGATTTTTTAT